>Ga0209542_10010824_pt1 | contig 16337 bp, 7 predicted proteins | sample RifCSPhighO2_01_FD_184028 | JGI IMG/M metagenome (GOLD analysis project Ga0209542, IMG submission 184028) | Soil microbial communities from Rifle, Colorado - Rifle CSP2_plank highO2_0.1 (SPAdes) (version 2) | ecosystem: Environmental > Terrestrial > Deep subsurface > Rock core/Sediment ...
ATAGCGGAAGAAAAAGGCATTCCCGTTCCAGAATCATCAAAATTATTAAAACTGGCCAAACTTTCTTTAGAAAGAAACGACTTTGAAGAGGCATTTGCAAGAGCAAAAGAAGCTCAAGTCGCATATGCATTAGAAGTAAAAGGAGAAATAGGAAAACTCGTTTATTACGTAAAAAACTACCCGGGAACAATCTCGCTTACAGCGATAATACTCGTCTTATTCTCAGTTACCGCATATAAAATTACAAAATTCAACTATCTCTCCAGCAGAATAAAAAGATTAAGAGAAGAAGAATTAATCTTAACAGAGCTGATGAAAGTCGTGCAAAGGGACGCCTTTGACAAGAAATCAATGAGCATGGAAGAATATGAAACAGCCATGCATCAATACGAGCAGAAATTAGAAAAAGTTATTGAAGAAATAATAGAACTTGAAAGCAAACGTGCTTATGCATTAAAGTTCACAGGCGAGAAATCCCGGCTCTCATTAGAGCGAGACAGATTAATCTCTCTAATAAAAGAACTGCAAAGAGATTATTTGCAAAAAGGCAAAATGGAAACTCGTTCATACGAATTAAAGACAGAAAGCTACAACAGAAGAATTGGAGAAATAGATCAGTATCTCGCAACTCTTGAAGCCAAGCAGGCAACAAAAGGAGGATTAAATATATTTAGATGAAAAAGCAAATTAAATTAATCATTTTAGCTGCATTCGCTATATTACTCATAACCTCGTTAGTTTCTGCAGAAACTAACGAATCAATAAATGCAAAAAAAGCGATAGAAACTGCAAAACAAGAAATAAAAGATATGCAAGCAAGAGACATTCCAATTAATAGAGCAAACGAGTCTCTTAAAAATGCCCTGCAGTTATACACTGCGCAATACGCATTTGAAATAACTGGAAGAAAAGCAGATTATGCCCTAGTAATCAGTACAGCAAACAAAATCTCAGAGATACAGCAATCAGCATTTAATGCTCAAGACGAATTAAAAATATTTATTCAGACTTATCAGGAAACACAAGAAACAACTAATCTTTCAGAAATGGACAAGGATTACAATAACATTCTCAAATCTTTCCAAGAAGAAAGATTTGAAGACACAATAAAACTCGTAACCGAGGGATACAAAACCCTTTCGGCAATCCAATCCAAGCAGACCGCAGTTAGAATATTTTATTCAACAACGACAAATAAAATATCTTCCTTTTTCAAAAATAACTGGCCCGCAATCGTCATCACTCTAATAATTATCGCCCTGCTGGCAATAATTTTCAGGCGTCCAATAAGAATCTTTATAATAAAGAAGAGGGTTGACGGCATAAACCTAAGAAAAGGCGCCCTCCTTGGATTAATCAAAAAGCTCCAAATACAATACTTCAACGCAAAAAATATTTCCGAGACAGAATACACTGTAAAGCTTACACGATTCAAAGAATTAATCAGGGATTTTGACAGGCAAATGTCCATCGCAAGAGAAGACTTAATGAAAGCCAGCCGTTCAAAATTCAAATCCTCGTCAAAAAAGGGAGACAAAGTATAATGGGGATAATAAACATTCAAGGATATTTATGTGAAAGATGCAGCCATAAATGGCCTTCTCGTAAAAACCAGCTTCCAATAGTCTGCCCAAAATGCAAGTCGCCCTATTGGAATAAGAAAAGAAGAGAGGTTAAAAAATGAAAAAACCAAAAGCTTCAATTTCCAAAAAATTTACACTATACTCTACCTTGATCCTACTATTCTCTCTTCTAGTATCTAATATTACTGCAACAGAAGAAAACCGATCAAATCAAACTCTCCAAAACAATCTCTCTCTAATCCAAAATAATATCTCTTTTGTAATAGAAAACAACTCCCTTCCCGAAATAGAAACTAATAACGAAACAGCAAACACAACCCCTGCAATTCCAGCAACATCAACAATTCCTTCCCCAGCTTCTTCTCCCTCTCCTCCAATCACGGAAGAAACCCCGAAAGAAAATCCAGCAAATCCGTCAGAGAATAATCAAGAAAATTCTCCACAAATAAATTCGCCCCCTATAACAACCTCGCCCTTAGTTTCCCCTCAATCCTCCGAGCCAAGATTTTCTCTATTCACAACCCCTTCAATAAGCGCAGTCATCCTAAACTCAACAAATCCTTCAACAAACGATACAAATCAAAACCTCACAAGTCTTGTAACCGCAACAGACGCAGATACTGATAATATTACCTTTGCGTATAACTGGTATAAAGAAAATATCTTAAACGCAACAACATTCATAAATGACGGAACCGCTCTAGTTTATTTACCATTAAATAACGATACGCTGGATTATGCTCTAAGTAATAATGGCGTTATTAATGGCGCCCCTGTTCAAATATTTGGAAAAATTGGAAATGCATATTATTTTGATCAAATTGATGATTATTTGGGTCTGAGCAGTGCTGGAATTCCTACTGGTGGAAATCCTCCTCTGACAGTTACTGCATGGGTAAGCAGAAATGGTACGAATACTCTGTTTAGGCCAATATTTGGAATGGGGCTGGGTGCAGCAGCTGGAACACATATCGCATTTGGAGTTGGTGGAGATTCTGATATTAATAACGCTGGAGATAACCTCTGGGTTAGCCACTGGGGAGCGGATACGAACACGGGAATTAATTTATCTACCGGGTTGCATCACATAGTTTATGTGTCCAATGCAACCGGCGATACACTTTATCTTGACGGCACACGTGTTTATTCACTTACAACTTCGTTCACTGTTGGAAGCGACCCAACTCTAAGAATGGGAAGCTGGGACGATAAAGCCGGAACTCCTTACTATTTCAATGGAACGATTGACGAATTCCAAATTTATAATAGAAGTTTAAGTGCCGCTGAAGTAACGCAATTGTATATTGGAAGCAACTGGTCTGGCAATAGAATGCATTCATCCAAATTATCAAACGGAGACAACTGGACTCTCGGAGTCCGAGCAGCAGACTATGAAAACTGGTCCGCAGAAACAAACTCCTCAAACTTCCGAGTTTTAGCAAATGCCGTCCCGTCAATAACTTCAGTAATCCTAAATTCCACAAATTCCTCAATAAACGACACAAATCAAAACCTCACAAGTCTAGTAACCGCAACAGATGCAAATACAGATAATATGACTTTCATATACAACTGGTATAAAGAAAACACCCTAAACGCAACAACGTTATTCAACGACAATTCTCTAAAACTATACCTTCCATTTAATAATGATACTCTTGATTATGCATTGGCTAATGATGGAACCTCTACAAACGGCGCTTTTTTGAATTATTCTGGAAAAGTTGGGGGAGCATATCAATTTGATGGAGCAGATGATAACATTAGCCTTGGGACTGCTTCTGATCTTAATTTAACTGGGGAGAAAACTATTGCTGCTTGGTATAAGACTAGCTTTACATATCCTTTTGGTGCAACGGACTCTAGGAGCTATATTGTGTCTAAAGGAAATTTTAGCTCACACGGTGCTCCTTATATCATGGGAATTGACGCATCTAATAGTATTGCAAGTAGGAGTGTATTCTTCTTTTGGAGAGGAAGCGGAACTAACTATGGCGCCTCTTCGTCTGCTGCTGCAAATGCGACATATGTAGCAGATGGTCAGTGGCACTTTTTAGCGGGCTCTGTAAATTCTAGTAATGATTTAATGCTTTATTCCGATGGAGTTTTAGTGAGGACCGACACGGAAAATGTTGCTGCAACGGACGGAGGTGACAATATCCTGGTTGGAGCAACTAATGGAGACAAGAGCAACTTCACAGGATTAATTGACGAAGTTCAAATCTACAATCGCTCCCTTTCTGCTCACGAAATCTATCAGTTATACATAGGAAGCAACTTCTCCGGACACACGATGCATTCATCAAGACTAGCTCAAAGCGACAATTGGATTCTCGGCGTAAAAGTCGGAGATTCAACTGGCTTTTCAAATGAAACCAATTCTAGCACATTGCAGATTCCAGATTCAACTACTCCAGTAGTAACAATAAATCAGCCACTAAACAAAACGCTAAACTCCCTCCCAATTCTATTCAATGTGACCATAAACGAAAACGCAACGACCGCGCAATTCTCTCTAAACGGAGGTGCTAACAACATAACAATGCAAAACAATGCTAACAGAGATTTCAACAGCACAAACACTTCTCTAGCCGATGGCTCATACACCGTAAACTATTATGTCAACGACACCGTAAACAATTTCAACAACACTGCTAAAAGGTCATTCACCCTAGATACAATCTTCCCGACAATCCAATATGTCTCTCCAACATCAAGCGGAAGTATATTCACGACCCTTAAAGATATTTTAGTAAATATTACCTCAACAGATTCTAACAGTCTATCCAACATAACAATCCAATTATTCAATTCATCTGGAGCTAGAATAAGATACAACACCACAAGCACAAGCCCTAACGATATCAACTATTCTCTGCTTGCAGATGGTACATACACATTCAACGCCACAGCAACAGATGCAGGAAATAACATAAATTCAACCGCATCAAGAAATGTAACTATAGATACAACGATTCCACTAGTTCAATTTGTCTCTCCGACAAATTCTACAGGATTATTCACAACAGAAAATAACTTCACAATAAACGTTACCGCAACAGACACAAGTCTATCCAACATAACAATCCAATTATTTAATTCTTCAGGAGCAAGAATAAGATACAACACAACATCAACAAGTCCTAATAACATAACCTATGCAAATCTTGCAGATGGAGTATACTTCTTCAACGCAACCGCAACAGATTTAGCAAATAACATAAACTCAACATCCTCAAGAAACATTACAGTTGACACGATATTTCCTCTAATTTCATACATTTCTCCAACTCAAGACGATGGCGCAAACATCTCGGGAAATTACATATACATAAATGTCTCTCTCGCCGAAATTAACTTCGCAAACATAACTTTCTATCTGTTCAATGATACGGCAGCAGTAAACACGACGGTATTTACATCGCAAACACTCTTCGTAAACTTTAGCTCTCTCGCCGATACTAATTACAGCTATCAAGTTAACATAACCGATCTAGCCAATCAAAAAAACAGTACAGGAATAAGAAAAATAAGGCTTGATTTAGGAATTCCATCAATTCAATTTGTCTCTCCTACAGAAACAAACAATACTTTCGCAAATAGAAACTATCTTTTAGCAAATGCAACAGCGACAGATCCGTTATTAACAAATATCACTATCTTCTTATTCAACTCTTCTTTAAGCCTGATAGACAACACAACAACGACAACAAGTCCAAACTTTAAAAACTTCTCAAGCCTAGCAAACGGCAAGTATTTCATAGTTGCCAACGCCACAGATTCATCAAGCAATATTAACTCAACAGAAATCAGAACAGTCACCTTGGACACAATCCAGCCGACAATTCAATTCGTAGATCCGTCAGCCGCAACAAACACATTCACAAATCTTAAAGACATCTTAGTAAACATAACTTCCATAGACACAAATCTGGCAAATATAACAATACAATTATTCAACTCTTCAGGAAGCAGAATAAGATACAACACAACAAGCACAAGTCCAAACAGCATCAATTATTCTCTCCTCGCAGACGGCGATTATTCATTTAACGCAACTGCAACAGATAATGCAACTAATATCAATAGCACATCATCAAGAAATGTAACAATAGACACAAAAGCGCCAAATGTAACTCTAATAACCTTCTATCTAAATTCTTCAGATTCAGTTGATCCATCAGGAAACCTAACTTTCAATGCAACAGTTGCCGACGACAGAATGTCTGTCGGCACAGTAATCTTGCAATACCATAACGGAACAACCTGGGCAAATAAAACAATGCTCTCTCAAGGCAGCAATGTCTATCAAGCAAACATATCTTTAGCAATAACAAACCAAAGCTATGCATACAATATTTATGCAAACGACACAGTAGGCAATATAAATCTAACAACAAACGCAACATTCAATTCATTCTTTGACTGCACATTCACACGAACTCCCGCAGATCTGGGCGCAACCGCAGGATTTAACGAAAATAAATTCACAGGAAATATTTCAATCAACAATACCGGCGATCCGGACTATCCTAATAATAATTGTAACCTAACTTTCAGGCTAACGCACGAACTAACAGAAGGCAGAGTTTGCTTCAACAATATATGTTTCAAACCATCAAACACAATTGATATAGCCGCAAAAGTTAACACAACTATCAAAACAAATGGCTCATTCCTTTCAGAAATAAAAGAAGAAACATTCAACATATCAATAAGCGAGCTAACATTCCGCGCCTCAACAAATCATAGCAACGCGTCGATATCATTAGTCTCTACAACAGGAGGCCCATACCTCTTCCAAAAAATAACCGCCTCTCCAGCAACATTAAGCCTAATAACGCAAAACTTCACTCTAGAAGGTTATGTCAGAAACCTCGTCGGAGACGGAACAACAAACAACACGGCATATAATGTAACACTCAACTGGACTCTTCCATCAGACTTTTTGATAAAAGACGGAAACATTTCGTCTAACTTCACAAATCTGTCTGATAGTGCGACACAACAAAAACCTATAAACATAACTCTAAACGCGACAAATCTTCCATCAATGTCGGCAGGAACTCTAACCGTCTCACTATACTCTCAAGGAACAAATTCAACTAACACTCTAATAAATCACACGGGCGGAAGAACGCTATTAGTAGAGCAAGCTAACATCACATTTACTTGCTCAAATGTTTCAGACGGAATAATCGTCACTGCTTGCTCATCTTTAGATGGCGACTTCGTCGCCGCTCCATCCAGTAGTTCAAGCACAACAGGCGGAGGGGGCGGAGGAGGAAGCAGCGGAGGAGAAATAGTTGAAACTGTTCAGACAACTTCAGATTTCCAAGTAGTCAGAGGAAAGCAAAACACAATCCAAATTCCATTCATAAATAAAGATAATAACGACAGCATAAGAGATATCACAATCAAAGTCTCTGGCAACATAGCAAAATACATCACCATAAGTCCATCATCTATCCCCTCTCTAGGTCCAGGAGACGAAACAACACTATCATTACTAATTACCTCTCCATCTTATCTGCCTTTAGGCAGGGAAGAAATAAAAATTGAAATTGAGGGTAGATTGAGAAACGAAGTATACAAAGAAATAAAGAAAATAGTTTTAGAAATTCACGAGCTAAGTCAGGAAGAAGCTAAAGCATTGCTAAAAGAATCAGAAGCGCTGATGAAAAAGTTCAATGAAGCCGGATTTAATATCTCGTCGCTAAACGACTTTTTAGCAGAATCACAAAAAGTCATAAATGACTTCGCATACGAAAAAGTCAGAGACAATCACGCAATAATTAAAAACACCGTAACTAAAGCTTTAGATTCTAAAAAAATAATAGATGAGCTTACAAAATTAATAGCAATAGCAGAAGAAAAAGGAATCCCTGTTCCAGAATCATCTAAGCTGCTAAAGCTAGCCAAACTCTCCTTAGAAAGAAACGACTTTGAAGAGGCATTTGCAAGAGCAAAAGAAGCTCAAGTCGCATACGCCCTAGAAGTAAAAGGAGAGATAGGAAAAATCGTTTACTATTTGAAAAATTATCCCGGAACAATCTCGCTAACCGCAATAATCCTCGTCTTGTTTTCAGTTACCGCATATAAAATTACAAAATTCAACTATCTATCAAGCAGAATAAAAAGGCTAAAAGAAGAAGAATTAATATTAACAGAGTTAATGAAGGTCGTGCAAAGGGATGCCTTTGAAAAGAAATCCATGAGCATGGAAGAGTATGAAACAGCCATGCAGCAATACGAGCAGAAACTAGAAAAAGTTATTGAAGAAATAATAGAGTTAGAAAGCAAGCGTGCTTATGCATTAAAGTTCACAGGCGAAAAATCCAGGCTATCATTAGAGCGAGACAGGCTAATCTCTCTAATAAAAGAGCTGCAACGAGACTACTTGCAGAAAAGAAAAATGGAAACTCGTTCATACGAACTGAAAACTGAAAGCTACAACAGGAGAATTGGAGAGATAGACCAGCATCTCGCAACTCTTGAAGCCAAGCAGGCAACAAAAGGAGGGCTAAATATATTTAGATGAAAAAACAAATTGAATTCATCATTTTAGCTGCACTCGCCGTATTCATCATTACATCGTTGGTTTCTGCAGAAACCAACGAATCAATAAATGCAAAAAAAGCCATAGAAACGGCAAAGCAAGACATAAAAGAAATGCAGGCAAGAGACATTCCAATTAGCAGAGCAAATGAATCTCTTAAAAATGCCATACAGCTATACGCTGCGCAATACGCATTTGAAATAACCGGAAGGAAAGCAGATTACGCTCTCGTAATTAACACTGCAAACAAAGTCTCGGAAATTAAGCAATCATCATTCAATGCTCAAGACGAATTAAAAATATTCATTCAGTCCTATCAGGAAACACAAGAAACAAATAATCTTTCAGAAATGGACGAAGATTATAATAATATTATCAAATCTTTCCAGGAAGAAAGATTTGAAGATACAACAAAGCTTGTAACAGAGGGCTACAAAACCCTTTCAGCAATCCAATCAAAGCAGACCGCAGTTAGAATATTTTATTCAACGACGACAAATAAAATATCTGCTTTCTTCAAAAATAACTGGCCCGCAATAGTCATCACTCTAATAATTATCGCCCTGCTGGCGATAATTTTCAGGCGCCCAATAAAAGTTTTCATAATAAAAAAAAGAATTAACGGCATAAATCTAAGAAAAGGCGCCCTCCTTGGATTAATCAAAAAGCTTCAAATGCAATATTTCAATTCAAAAAAGATTTCCGAGACAGAATACACCGTAAAGCTTACGCGATTCAAGGAATTAATCCGGGATTTTGACAGGCAAATGTCCATAGCAAGAGAAGATTTGATGAAAGCCAGCCGTTCAAAATCCAAATCCTCATCAAAAAAACTCTGAAGAGTTTTACCCGGCCTTGAAAGATGTAGTTTTCATCAAGCATCTTGACATCAAAAAGACAAAAACTATTTAAAATAATAATTAAAGAATGAATTATCCACTGAAATCACTCCTCCAGTTACTCCGCCTTCTCCACCGCTTGATTCTCCGCCACTACTTCCTGTACTGCTCCCACCAGAACTCTCACCGCCTCCTCCGCTACTAGATTCCCCGCTTCCGCTGCTCCCACTTCCAGAACCCGAACTAGACTCTCCGCCACCACTTACCCCGCTACCCTCTCCAGTTCCAAAAATCTCTGGCTCTCCTCTTGGCTGCTCACCAAACTCTCCACTTGGTGGAGACCCGAAGTTTTCTCCTTCAGGAGGCCTAAACTCTTCCCTTCTATCCGGCCTAAACTCTTCTCTTCTTTCATCCATTCGCCTGTCATCTCTTCTTTCTTCATCAACATGGCAACTGCACTCTCCATTTGAAAAGTCCCATCTTCCTCCTCTCTGGCTGCAACTCTGCGCACACTCTTGCTCACGACCTTTTGTCTCCCTAAACCTCTCCTCATAATCGCCTGCTCCCTGCGCAGCCCCGTCAAAACATTTTAATCTCTCCTCGGAATCTTGAACATTTCTACAATTTCCTCCGCCAAACCCTCCTTCACGAGGGCCTCTTCTATCTTCCTGCTGCCCTTCCAATTTCTTAATTATCTCATCACACTTTCTATGATCGTTTCTATTCTCTCCATTTAAACCCGCATCAATACATTCCTGCGGAGCATTCGTTTCAAACATCAACTTGCCGCATTCTTTCGGATCTTTTAATCCTGCCTGAATACATTCCTCTGGCGCACTCGCCTTGAACATTATCTCCTCACACTGCTCCCTCGCTTTTCTCTCATTACTAAAATCAATCTCTCCCCTATCAATCGCTTCAACACACTCCTCGGGAGCATTATTTCTAAACATTACTTCCATACAGCTCTCTCTATCGGTTGCCCCAGCTTCCTGACACTCTCTTGGCATATGCAAATCATTTTGCGATTCCCCATAATCATCTTCAAGACTGGCTAAAACCTCTCTCAAATGCTCCGGAAGTAACTCGCCAGGGTCTCCCTGTTCCTCCATCTCCTCACACGCACTCTCATCTCCTTCCTCGCACTTCACAACTAGAGGTGCAATAACTTTGCATTTATCAGCAAACGCACTAATAGAAATATCTTCGCATCTGCACTCTCTTGGATTTTCAAAACACTGCGACATTATCCCGAAAAATTCTTTCGCCTCGGTCTCTTGTTCGGCAGTCAATTCCTTATTCATTTTCTTCTGCCATCTAGGAGCGTCTCCTTCCAGTTTACAAACTCTTGAATATTCAACCGGATCTATTTTAGACAAGCTTTCACACAGTTCCTTTATCTTTGAAGAAATTTCAGTAGCAGTAACAATAGAATTTTCTCTATTCAAAACATCCTTAACAAACTCATCTCTATCCCCTTCTGGAATCTCGCTCTCAATTTCTTTAAGAGCATTTCTTATAGCCGCCGCACTTCTCCTCGCCTCATCTCTTGTCTCTGGATCTGCCTCCTTCTCTAAGTCCTCTGCATACTCATAATATCTCTCAAGAGACTCTCTCGCAGCTTCTATATTGCCCTCTCTAATCATCTCTTTTATTTCTGCAATTTTTTTCTCTCTATTTCCCAAATCACCTCTAAAATTGCTTAATATTTTATCTTCAACAAAATAAAAACTGCTATCGGGCGTTATTCCCGCGCCTTTTTCCAATTGAGCATCTTTATACTCTTCGCTTGCCCCTTCAAGCTGTTCGTTTTCACTTCCAGCACTATCTGTTTCCTCGCCTTCTAAACTTCCTGCATCACTATCCTCTTCTTCACTCTCAACAGCTCCGGTATCTTCCACAATTTCAACATCTGCATCCTCTTCTTTAGTCTCTTCAATATCTTTAACATCTCCAGCTTCCAGTCCTTCTGCAAGCTCCTCCGCCACAACAAACAAAGAATTTAGCACAACAAAAATTAATAAGATAGATATAAATAAAACAGCCCTCTTCTCTCTCATCAGTTCAGCAAGGAAAGCATATTTATAAACATTTGTCAAACCTTATTGCAAAAATATTAAATGGCAAAAAAGCTAGAATTACAGTCACAGACCTTGAAAATTGAACAGTTAGATCTTAACTATCGAGGGAAAAACATAAAATCTTGCTCAATTACTTATGTCATTAACTATAAATAACTAAAAAGTATAAAGAGTTATGGAAACGTCACAAATACTCGGATGGGTTGCTACAATCCTATTTTCAATAATGATAATTCCTCAAATAATAAAAACAATCAAATTAAAAGATACGAAGGGCGTCAGCTTATTTTTATTTATAATCTTTTTAGTTGCTAACATAATTGCTTTAATTTACGCCATGATGATAAATCAAACTCCTTTGATGATAAAGTATAGTATTGCAATAGTCACAACGATTTTCTATATCGGATTATTCATCTATTATAAAAGAAAAAACAATTTAAAAATCTAAAACTCTTCAAGATCTTATGTTCATCAATTTATTACCAGAATTAATTCTCGCACTTCTTCTCGGCGTCCTTGCAGGCACTTTCACCGGCTTAGCTCCAGGCATCCACATAAATCTAATCGCCGCTCTGCTCATAACGGCCCTATCAAGATTTTCAACAACTGTCAGTCCAATACTTCCATTAACGTTTATAGTTTCTATGTCAATAACGCACACTTTCTTAGATTTCATCCCGTCTATCTATCTCGGCGCGCCGAACGAAGACACGGCCCTATCAATTCTTCCAGGACATGAAATGCTTAAACAAGGCAAAGGTCACGAAGCTGTTTTAATAACTCTTCAAGGCTCATTAACAGCAATTCCGATAATCCTCGCTATCTCTCCCCTATTCATCAAAGCTCTTCCGTTCATCTATCCCTCAGTTAAAACACTAATTCCTTTCATCTTAATTTTCATTTCGCTTTTCATAATCTTCAGAGAAGAAAAATTCACAACATCCTTAACAGTTTTCATCCTATCAGGATTTCTCGGCTTCGCCTCGTTAAACTCTCCGTTAAAAGACCCTCTCCTTCCTCTTCTAACAGGACTATTCGGAACCTCCTCTCTAATTATTTCATTCAAAGATAAATCTCCTCTAATAAAACAATCAGTCACTTCTTTCAAACAATCCCTATTGGAAAAACGCGAATACTTTAAATCAATAATTTCATCCGTTATTGTAGCCCCATTTCTATCTTTCCTTCCTGGCCTAACCTCCTCACACGCCGCCACAATCGCTTCAGAAATTATCCCTCAATCAAAAAAATCTTTCCTATTTCTTACCGGAACAATTAACACAATAATTATGGGGCTAAGTTTTCTAGCGCTATATTCAATCAATAAAACGAGATCAGGCTCTGCCGCAGCAATTCACACCCTCATTCCAGCTCTCTCTTCATCACATCTAATTTTAATTCTAACAACAATCCTTATTTCGGGAATCGTCGCCTTCTTCCTAGGAATTTACATTTCTAAAATCTTCTCAAAGCTAATAAGCAAAATAGATTACAATCTAATTTCATTAGGCACAATAATTTTCTTAATCCTCGTCGTCTTTCTATTCACAAGTTTCCTCGGCATTCTCATTCTGGCAACTTCAACCGCACTAGGCATCTTTGCAATCGCCTCAAATTCAAAAAGAATTAATCTAATGGGCTCGTTGTTGATTCCGACTATTTTATTTTACTTATTCTAGAATTTATTGGCCGCATCCGCCATACTTATCTCCGCAATTGGAGCAAATGAAGCAGTTTGGAGCAGTTTGGAGCATCATATTGCCGCATCCTCTGCATGCCACTCCTCGCTTATTTTCAACTACCCGACTATGCTCTGCTTTGGATAAGGCAGTCTTTAATAAAGTGCTTTCTGTTTTCACTTTTTCAAAACCTCCAAACTCCGGGTCTCTTAAAACAGAATCAATATTCCAAGAATCTATCTGCGCTCTTTCGTAAGTCCTGAATGCCCCATTCTTAAATCCACGCAAATTCTCAACATCAACCTTTTCCGGGTCCATTGCTAAATCAACTCTTCCCATATATTCTATTAACGCAATTTTAGCAGCAGCATCTAAAGGAGAAAGAGCATTCTTAATCCATGAATAACCCGTAACAAAACCCTTTGGCTCAAATCCCTGTGCAAGCCACCCTGCAAGAACATCCTCCAATCCAACCCCTCTCTTCAAAGCTCTAGAAACAGTAACTCCCTCTACCTCAAGCAAAGATCCAACTGTTGAACTTGTCTTATAAGAAGCAAAATATATTTCGCCAAGGCGCCCATCCGGATACTCTCCAAAAATTATATTCATAGGCACATCACCTATTCGTACTCTAGCAATATGTGCCGGCCCAATATCTGGTAAATCTTCTGCCTCTCCCCTTTCAAGCTTCTTAAATCCTCTTGCCCCAAAACTCAAGGCGCTAGTACACTTACTATTATTCCTAAAGACTGCAAGCGCCTTTAAACCGAGTTTATGTCCTAACAAATATCCGTCATAAATATCTTTTACAGTCGCCTCTTCCGGTAGATTGTTAGTCTTTGAAATGGCGCCTGAAATAAATGGCTGCATAGCGCCCAACATCTTCACATGCCCTTCAAAAGACAAAGAGCCGTTGCCTTTTCCGTCTCCAAATGCCGTATCAAAAATCTCATACTGATCTGGGATCAAATGCGGCGCTCCAATAACAGAATTATTTTCTTTTACATATCCAAATATATCTTTAACCTGTTTTTCATTATATCCGAGGTTTTTCAAAGCATTGGGAACTTCTTGATTTACTAAAGTTAAAACGCCTCCGCCTGCCAAATTCTTTTCTATAGCCAAAGCAATACTCGGTTCGCCTCCTGTAGTATCGCATCCCATATAAAAAGACACAGTTCCTGTAGGGGCAAGAACTGTAGTTTGGGCATTTCTAAAACCAAAAGCCTTTCCTTTCTTTAAAACGCTCTCCCAGGAGTCATAAGCCTCCTGCTTCAAATCTCCAGGAACGCTATCCCAAACAACATCATCCAAACTTCTCTTATGTCTTTCAATCACTTCAATCATTGAACATTTATTGAATTCATAATGAATAAATGGCTCAAGCTTCTCGGCCATTTCAGCTGAAGCCTCATACGCACTTGCAGTTAAAATTGCCGTAACCGCAGCAGCAAAGGCTCTCCCGTCATCAGAATCGTATGCAAGACCTTTTCTCATAAGTAAAGCTCCTAAATTAGAATAATTCAAGCCGATCGTCCTAAACTCTGGGCTTATTCTCGCAATATCTTCAACCGGATAAGAAGCCGCATCATTTTGAATATCCTGGGCAATTGAAACAATTCTTGCAGCCCTTCTAAAAGATTCTACATGAAAGTTACCTTTATCATCACAAAAAGATAATAGGTTTAGCGAAGCAAGATTACATGAAGTATCATCTAAAAACAAATACTCGGAACACGGATTAGTAGAATTTTGCCTGCCTGAATTTTTACACGTATGCATCTCTTGAATTTTAGTTTCATATTGAAATGCTGGATCGCCACATCTCCAGCTTCCATAAGATACTTCTTTAAGCACTCTATCGGCAGAAACACTCTTAACTCTCTCTCCGCTTGCAACACTAATTAAATCTATATTTCCTCCCTTCTCAACTTGTTCAAAAAAATTTGAATCTGCTCGGACAGAGATATTTGTATTTTGAAAACTAGCCGATGTAACAGCCTCTCCCTCCATTCCTCCGCTATATCCTTCTTCAAGCAAAACCTTTATTTTTTTCTCTTCATTAACTTTGCTCGCTATAAACTTCATAATGTCCGGGTGATAAATTCGCATAGTGGTCATTCTAGCCGCGCGGCGGCTCTTTCCTCCAGATTTTATTGTGCCTGCACAATCATCATAAATTCTGAAAAAGCTTATCGGGCCAGAAGCCTCTCCTCCGCTAGACAATGGAGCCCCCTCTTCTCTTAATACTCCTATCTCTTGCCCAATACCCGAGCCAGAAGAAAAAATACCTGCCTCGTGAACAGCTTGCATCACAATGCTCTCTAAATCGTCTGTCGGCCCCTTAATAAAGCAAGCATGGCACTGCGGCCTAACATTACATCCATCATAAACTCTTACTACCTCTCCACTATCGGGGTTTCTCCAATAATTAATGCCCGGGCTTCCTGCAACACCGTATTCATTATGTAAGCCCGCATTGAACTGCACAGGAGAATTAAAAGCAACTTTTCTATTTAATTGAAGCCATTTTAGTTCATCCGTAAAATTCTTTTTGTCCTCTGAAGTCTTAAAATATCCTCCTCTCTCACCTTCATCAGCAAAAAAATGAGTAACTCTATTAACTAAATGCAAAAACGAATGCTCATACTCTTCCCCTATTTTAGCCTTAAGCTTATCTTTCCATTCTTGCTTATTAGGCCTGAAAAAATATTTTTGAGCAACAACCTTCGCATCTGTGTCGCTCCAATACTCTGGAAAAAGAGCGTTATCCATGTTAAAAATAGATTTCCCATCGGCATGCTTAATCTCTAATGTTCTCGGCTTAAATAAGCCAGCAGAAGCATTTATGTCCTGCCCTTCCTCTGTGAAATATCTTCCAATAGTTAATCCCTCTTTATGCATATTTTTCTCATGTAAAGATCTTCCAACATCAAGGCGATCTAAATAGCTTTTTCCATTAAATTCATAAACTTTTATCGCCTTTCTATCTAACGCCTCTTTTAGCCTCAAACTCTCGCTCTCGCCTAAATCAAAAACCGCCTTAATAGCATCATCCAATGGGAAATGTCTTTCACGATTATATGATCTAAGAGAAACTGGAGAGTATAGAGGTGAAGCATAACTAGCATTCTGCACATTTCCATTATATTTTACCTGCGTAGTATCTCCAACTCCATGCCCATTTCCTCCAACACTTCCAGCAGGATAGTTCTCCACTTTAACATCTAGCGTCATGCCCCCAGCCCCTTCAATTCTTTCTTGAAATCACTAACGTCCTGAAAATCCCTATAAACAGAAGCAAATCTCACATAGGCAACCTTGTCCATTTTGCTCATTTTCTTCATTACAATTCCTCCTATAATCTCGCTCTTCACTTCCTTTCCTCTCATTCTCAACCCCTCTTCAATTTCCGCAATCATTTTTTGTATTATTTCCTTTGACACCGGCCTTTTCTCAAACGCCCGGTCAATTCCTACCTGTAACTTCATTCTATCAAACTTTTCTCTTCTTCCATCCTTTTTGATGACATAAAAGTCGGACAGCTCTGATTTTTCATAGGTTGTGAACCTCTTTTCACACTTTAGGCACTC
>Ga0209542_10010825_pt1 | contig 16335 bp, 18 predicted proteins | sample RifCSPhighO2_01_FD_184028 | JGI IMG/M metagenome (GOLD analysis project Ga0209542, IMG submission 184028) | Soil microbial communities from Rifle, Colorado - Rifle CSP2_plank highO2_0.1 (SPAdes) (version 2) | ecosystem: Environmental > Terrestrial > Deep subsurface > Rock core/Sediment ...
TTTTTAGTCATCATTGCTAAAAAATACCCGAACTGTGGCTTAACTGCAAGCTGGAACATTCAAAACAGGCCCCCGTTTTTGTATATTATGCCCAAAAATATCTTGAGACCATGACAGAGAAGTCTTGACCGCTCTGTTTCGCATAATCTTATTTTTAATTTATCAAAGTTTATAAATTTTGTGAATAGAAAAGACCCTCCTACTTCTCCTTGCGGATTTTCAGAGGGTCCAAGTGACAAAGGGTCAGAGCGTCAGAAACTAGGCAGCAGGAGCCAAAGTTTCCAAGGGCTTGCGAGAGAAGACCTGGCGGCCAGCACCCCAACTGTACGGACCGTCGACCGGATCGGCATCGACGATCCAGCCATCGCCGTACCAGCTGACGCGGACCGCGCGACGCACGCCAGACTGGTCCTTGATGTAGAAGATGTTGGCGTAGCCGTTGTTCAAGAGAACACCAGATTCACCATTCTTCTGCTTCTCCATGAGACAGAACATCTCGGAGAGCGTTGTCTCCACTTCCTCTGGAATGCCGAGTTCGGCCATGATGGGACCATCTACAGAGGACCGCCGCAATTTGTAGTAGCGCAGTGTCTGTTCTGTGATTGGGTCTTCGATTTTGCCGTCGTCGGAGAGGAACCACGACCTGAAGTTGTCGCCCAAGTAACTGATCTTGACATTGGCGTTGCGGCCGACATCTTGAACAAACTTTTCTTTGGCCACAAACTTCTCGGCATAATATACAAAAACGGGGGCCTGTTTTGAATGTTCCAGCTTGCAGTTAAGCCACAGTTCGGGTATTTTTTAGCAATGATGACTAAAAAAACAGAAAAAATGTCCGAATTGTTGCTCGATTAACACCAAGAAAAGAGGTCTGAAGCATGACATTCAAACATGGAGTTGTAATGAGTGCGGAAGCAGATTTAGGAACAAAAGAAGAGAGAAAGTTGCATTTCAAAAAAGAATTTGGAAAGAGTATGTATTTGAAAAACAGACACTGCGAGAGTTAAGACAGAAGAACAAAAAAGATTGGAGAACCCTCAAAAATCACTTTGAACAATACAAAGCTCCAGAGAAAAAGCATGAGTCAAGGAAAATTCACTTGGTAGCTGATGCCCTGTATTTTGGAGAAAGAAGAGAGAAAACAAGTTGGTGTGCAGTTGTTTTTAGAGATCTAAAGAGAAAGGAAAATCTCTGGTGGGATTTTTTTGATACCGAAACAACTAGCGCGTACTTAAGAGGAAAGATGTATCTAGAAAACCTTGGGTACAAGATACTTTCAATCACTGGAGATGGATTCGGGGGCTTAAGACAAGCCTTTTCTGATATTCCATACCAGATGTGTCATGTGCATATGGAGAGAATTGTAGTTGCAGGAACAACCAGAAATCCAGAGCTGGAAGCGGGAAAAGCTCTGTTAGCTCTCACAAAGATTCTGCACTACACAGACGGAGAGACATTTAAAAACTATATGAAAAAATATCTAGAAAAATATCAAAATTTCATTAACGAAAAAAGTATCAACCCTTTAACCGGAAAAACTTCTTTGACTCATGAGCCTTTGTACAAAGCGACTATGTCTTTATGGAGATTTCTTCCTCATCTCTTCACTTTTGAGAAAGACAAAAATATTCCTAGAACCACCAATACTTTAGAGGGACACTTCTCTCATGTCAGAGATATTGTTGGAGTACATCGAGGACTCTCGAGACCACAGATGGAGAAAGTTTTACACTCAATCTTTCTTGCTTCAACGATTGCTCCTAGCAAGAAAAAACTGAAATATATCCTCTAAAAAAGCCCCCGTTTTTGTATATTATGCCTATTTTTGACGGGAATTGTGTCGGGTACGCCTTGCACAAGAGTGTGAAAAGTATTCTTTCAAAAAATAACAATAATTGGTACAAGAAATCAGAGGACTTCGAGGTCTTGCATTATATACAATCTGCCATGGTTTGGCGGGTGGTGAACTGGAAGGCTTCTTGTACGAGAGTCTGGCGTGCGTCGCGCGGTCAACGTCAACTGGAACGACAATGGCTGGAACGTCAATGCCAATCCGGTCGACAATCCGAACAGTTGGAATGCTGGCAACCAGGTCTTCTCTCGAAACTATTGAGTTTCTCCCGTCATTTGTTTGGCGGGAGTTTTGTTTCAAGTCCTTTTTTCCAGCCACCCAGTTGTCTACCGATCTCTTCTAGCTTTTGAGATAGTTCCACATGTTGGTCTGTAGAAATTAGTTTATTTTCCCAAGAAAGTTGGATGAAAAATTTGAGAATGTCTAGTTTGGAAATTGTTTTAGCAAGCATCATTATCTTCTGTTCCAACGCTAAATATGCAGAAGCAAAAGTAAGTTCGAGAAGAGACAGGAAAGTATTCTCAATTTTTTGACCAATACCCAACCGCTCAACTCTAGGAAAATCACGATGCAACCTTTGCCAGAGAGCATACGATTCTTTCTCTTCGAGGATTACTCGTGGTAATCCTCGGGGGGGGGGTAGAATGGGTATTCATATGAAAAATAAACTTATAATAAGTTACCAAGATATCATATCCCCCAAAAATCTCTATGAGGCATGGCAAGAGTTCTTGCCTGGAAAGAAAGGTAAAGAAGATGTATCGGAGTTTACCCTCAATCTTTCAAATAATATTTTCAATTTACATTCTGATTTAAAAAATAAAACGTATACCCATGGTCCGTACAAAGCATTTAACATAAATGATCCAAAGCCGAGAAGTATACACAAAGCCATAGTTATGGATAGGTTACTACATCACGCAGTGTACAGAATTTTATATCCCTATTTTGATAGACTTTTTATTTATGATTCGTATTCGTGTAGAAATTTCAAAGGCACTCACCGAGCACTTGAAAGGTTTGGAGATTTTGGGAGAAAGGTTTCAAAGAATCACAAAAGAACTTGCTGGGTTTTGAAGTGCGATATCCGTAAATGTTTTGCTTCTATTGATCAAGTCATCATTTTGAATATTGTTCGTAAATATATTACAGATAGGGACATACTATGGCTTTTAGAAAATATTGTGGCTAGTTTTCAAAATACTAGTTCACAAAAAGGCCTCCCCTTAGGTAATCTTACCTCTCAACTTCTGGTCAATATCTATCTGAACGAGTTAGATCAATGGATGAAGCACAAGATGAAAGTGAAATACTACATACGGTATGCGGATGACTTTGTGGTTTTAGATACTGACAAAGACAAGTTACTAGAGCTAGTACCCAAAATTGCTGATTTTTTGAATGAAGAACTAAAATTACAATTGCATCCAGATAAATTATTTATAAAGACACTTGCTTCGGGGGTGGACTTCTTGGGTTGGGTACATTTTTCCAATCATAGAGTGTTGAGAACCAGTACTAAAAAGAAAATGTTTAGAAATTTAAAAGAGAAAGAGGGAGAAAAGAGAGAGAATTCGGTAGCTTCGTACCTAGGAATGCTTAAGTGGGGCAATGGGTGGAAGCTAGCAAAATTATTACCCAAAGTTGGTAATCTGTGCTATACTTTGTGAACTTTATAACTTTAAAAACTTTTAACTAAAACAAAATGTTTAACCAGATTTTTGGAGAGGCAGGAGGAAAGAGCGTGGCCAAGTGGGGTACTATTGCCCTCATACTTTTGTCGGCATTTTTGCTTTTGAAAGTTTTGACCGATTTGAAGAGATTGCCTAAAGTTGGTAACGAAATTTATCCGCAGTCGACCATTATGGTCATGGGTGAGGGCGAGGCTTTCGCCATACCGGATATTGCATCATTCTCTTTCTCTGTAACAGAGGCTAGCGAGTCTGTAGAGACAGCTCAAGGACTCTTGGATGCAAAGGTTACCAAGGCTCTGGCCATATTGAAAGAAGCTGGAGTGGAAGAAAAAGATACCAAAACTACCAGCTACAACGTTTACCCAAAATACGAGTGGCAACAGATTTACTGCATCACTTACCCATGTCCGCAAGGCGAGAACAAACTTGTTGGTTATGAAGTGAGCCAGATGATCACAGTTAAAGTGCGTGATGTCAAAAAAGCTGGAGACTTGGTTTCCAAAATTGGCACAGTCAATGTTTCAAACATAAGTGGGGTAGAGTTTACTGTTGATGATAGAGAAAAATACGTACAACAGGCCCGAGAAGAGGCGATCGGTAAAGCTAAAGAGCAAGCCAAGATCTTGGCCAAACAGCTTGGGGTCAGACTTGGCAAACTCATGTACTATAATGATAACGGCAATATGCCGGTTTACTACGGTGCGGAAGGTATGGGTGGTGGTGGCGACATGAGGATATCGTCTGCTCCACTGAAAGCAGAGTTGCCACAAGGGGAGACCAGGATTACAGCGAATGTGAGTATTACTTATGAGATAAAGTAGCAGTAGCTATTGACTAGATATAGAGAGATGCTATACTAGACATCAAGAAGCCCCGGAGGGGTTTTTTGATAAAAGAAAAATTGTTTATAATTAAAAAACAATATGGCGATACTAAATTATTTAAAAGAAACAAAAGCAGAACTATCGCATGTCAACTGGCCATCTAAACGCCAATCCATTACTTTTACGATAGTTGTAATAATCGTCTCGGTAGTTACCGCAGCCCTACTCGGGTTCTTCGACTTTATATTTTCAAGAATCTTAAATATTTTTATTTCATAAAATGTCAAAACAACAAATTAGTGAGGGGCGGAATTGGTACGCCATCCACACATACTCCGGATATGAAAATGCAGTAGCGCGAAATCTCAAGCAGCGCATAGAGTCTTTGGGCATGGAAGACAAAATCTTTGCAGTGATTGTGCCAACTGAGAAAAAAATAAAGATAAAAGGAAATAAGCGAGTGGAAGAAGAAGAAAAGATTTATCCTGGGTATGTGTTGGTAGATATGGTGGTGACTGACGACTCTTGGTACGTAGTCCGCAACACTCCGAGAGTGACTGGGTTTGTTGGCTCTGGTGTGTTCCCAGTGCCACTTGATCCAAAAGAAGTTGAAGATTTGTTTAAGCGAATGAGTTCAGAGACCGTCAAGCACAACATTGATCTCTCTATAGATGACGCAGTCAAGATCGCTGACGGGCCGTTCAAAGACTTGGAGGGTAAAGTAGGGGAGCTAGACGAAGCGCGCGGCAAAGTAAAGGTCTTGGTGCCAATGTTTGGCCGCGAGACGCCAGTAGAGCTCGATTTTTTACAGGTCAAAAAGATTTAAGGAACGAAGTGACTATAAATCTTTTGATGCCGCAAGCTTTTCTATGCTTGCGGCCCAAGAAGATTTAAGGTAAGGTATAGCCCATCATTTATGGCCAAAAAAATAACCAAAAAAATAAAGATTGTAATACCAGCTGGCAAGGCTACCCCTGCGCCTCCTATTGGTACGGCTTTGGGACCTGCTGGTATCAATATTGGTGAGTTTGTCACCAAGTTCAACGAAGCTACTCGAGAGATGGCTGGCTCTTTGGTACCAGCTGAAATTTCTATATATGAAGACCGTACCTTCGACTTCGTACTCAAAACATCTCCTGCTTCGAATTTAATTATAAAAGCTCTCGGTATTGAAAAAGGCGCCGGTAAGCCGCCTTCTCAAAAGGTGGGTACTATCACTCGCAAACAACTGGAAGAGATCGCAGAAAAGAAAATGGTTGACCTCAATGCAAACGACCTCGAAGCCGCAGTCAAAATCATCGCCGGCACTTGTAGGAGCATGGGCGTAGAGGTGAAATAATATCTCTGTACATTATTTTCAATATCTGGTATAAACATCTCGGACTAAAGGTCTAGAAAAGAGGTGATTTTTGACGGAACTAGAATTGATTGAGAAGCTAAGGATTGCAGGGGTCCCCTTCGAAAATTGGGGAACCGGCAAAGCCAAAACGGTCGGTCATCTCCTGGAAGAGGTCAATGCTGGAGAGACTGTGTTGGAAGAACGTGACGGCACTCTTCTGCGGCAGGTTGATGTGGCAATGGTAGACGTCTTTTACCATCCTGAAGGTGGCGATTCCCTCTATTTGCGGGAAGATCGCCAAGTCTTCAACGATGGCCGAGAAAGACCGCGCACCTTGGATAGCAGTCTTGGCGAGAAGAGGCATCCCGACGAGACATTTGAAGAGGCGGCCGAACGCGGAGTACGGACCGAACTTGGTATCCCTGCGGAGGACTTGGAGTTTACTCCCAAGGGTGTCACAACGAGGGGACCAGAAGAGTCCCCATCTTACCCCGGACTCCAGACTCTCTACACATTTCACCGGTCTGCCGTGACTCTACCGGAAGAGTTGTACCGTCCGGATGGCTACGTCGAAGTCGGTGGGGACAAGACAACATATTTCACCTGGCAAAGCCAGACGTGACCCAGGAATCCACACTGTTCCGATCGCCCCGCGCCGCAAGGTACGGGGCGACTCTATTTTTATAAAAGATAAGCTTTGATTGATTGGAGAGAAGGAAGTTGGGGGCAGTCGACACCTTCATCAGGAGTCTTGATGTTGACTAAAATACTTTGGATGCCTAGTTCGCGAGGTTTTTCATAATCAGAAGAAACGCGGTCGCCTATGTAGAGAAAGTTTTGGGGCTCTAGTTTCGGATAAAAAGAGAACCAGAGTTTGAAGGCGGAGTAGTCAGACTTAGAAGCATCATCGGCTGTTATGATATGAGAAAATAGATAAGTGGGGAGAGAGAGTTTTTGCATTTTGATTGCAGCGTTACTCTGGTTTGACCCGGTAATGATATCTATACTCTCGTATTTTTGTTTGAGTTCAGTCAGTAAGCTTAAGATGGTAGTATTTGGAGTCAAAAATTTAGCGATAGGAGCATTTTCCAAAGCCTCTTGGACTATATCTTTGGCTCGTCCCTCGGGGAAGCCAAGAACGATCATTGATTTGCTACCACTTAACCCTCGGCCACTTTGGTAAAGACCATCGAAGAGTTTTTTGGCTTCGCTCAGGTTGATTTGACGCAGCTCGGCGATCTTTTCATACAAATAATTTTGGATAGCAGTATCGATCTCTGGGGACTTGGGGTAGAGAGTCTGATCCAGATCAAAGCCAATGACCTTAACTAGTGTAGGCAACATAGTAGATGTTTATAGTACCAAACTTTGTACCGAGACCGAGTGCAAACTGGGTGCCAAGATAATTGATGAGCTCCTTATCTTTTTCTAAATTGGAAATCGAGCGATTCATAAATACAGCGGTGGCGTAAACTTTGTTACCAAAAACATTGGCTTGGAAAAATGCTAACTGATCGCCTTGAGGATTATTCTCGCCTGCGAAGTACTCCGTCAGTACGGGGTTGTTGTGCATGCCACCTTTTTCTTTGAGATAATCGATGGCTTTTTGGAGCGTATTTATTCCTCGATAATTTTGAAGACGGGTGAGTGTGGGGTGATTAGTCTGTTCTATTTTTTGCATATCTCCAAAGTAGTAAGCTATGCCACCTGTCACTTTGGCGTCTGGTAACTTGGTATTTGGATCAAGCTGGTAAGGACCAGAAGTGGTGTCTACTTCTCCCACTGGCTTAGATGGCTCACCCAAAATCTTTTTGGTCCTTTGCTCTTCGGTCAGGAGCAAGATATTGGCTCGGTTGGAGAGCATGTACATGTCGCCTATTTCTATACCTTTCAAATTATTGGCGATATTCGTAGTGTAAGCATCAAAGAGACCAAATACATTTTCTGGGTAGGCATTGACTGCATTGTGGGCTCGAGCGATATGGAAGGCATTTAGTTTGCCATTTTGAATAAAAAATATGTCGTGAGTGAGGCACGGGTCGTGAGTAAATTTGCGTTTGCCACTCCCTTCTTCGGTGTAGGCAGTCATATCTTCTACTGGATCAAATCTTTGGACTACAGCGGCACGGGTCGGATCCTTACGCAAAACTTTTATAGTCTCTTCCAACTGATCGAAGCCGAAGTAGCTCCTGGTGCGCTCGCCATAAGTGTAGGTGCCGTCGTGATCTTTTCTAAGGAGCTCTTTTTTGTATTTGCTCCGAACAGTGGCAGCGTCTTGATCACCTTGGCGGTAGATAGCCGGCATGTCTTTGAGTGCTTCTTCTGACTTACGATAGACTGCCAAGACCGAGCCAGAGCGAGCCAAGCCTTTCCACGAGTCACCGTGTTCTTCGGTGATACCCTTGGTATAAAGCTTGCGCAAGACACTCTTGTGAACATCTAGGAAGCTGTCGCCCTCTACTATGGTAGAAGGCAGAGTTTCTCGATTGATCTTGAAGATGGCACTGAAGTCTTGGATAAAGGCATAACCACCACTCGCGGCTATAGCCGATCTGGCAAGTTGGGTGCCAATATCCATACGATGAAGTATATCCATCTCATAATCTTCGAACCTATTTTCTTGGGTAAGCCGCTCCACCATACTCGGCAAGGTGGGGGAGAGTAGTTCAAATACCGATTCGCAAACATCGAATGCTAGGCACATGACCGAGATCCTGTTGCCCCTGGTGTTTACTTTGTAATAGTATTTTTTATCTTGGACTAACGTAACTTTTGGTTCCAGAGATAATTGTTTTGTGCCAGTGACAGAATTTTCAGAAATGAATTTATCAAATTTAATCTCGTTCAATATTTCACTCTCTACTCTACCCAACTCGGCTCCCAAAATAATTTGTTCTAAAGGAGAAAGGAGCTTTTTATTTTCACCCAAATATCTCATGAGACTATACTCTAAGAGGAATGGTTCGCTACCGCTCATATAAACAGATTCCCCGCCCAAATTTAGGTCAAGCCGTATATTCTTGCCCTCCCGCCCTATCTTAAAAGGCGTACTATACTTCACTTCTATTTCTGGCAATTCTATTTTTGGTGGCGAGAGATGCTGGAAGTCTTTTGGGTCAAGCTCTATCACTTGCTTTGCTACTTTTGGCAGTTCAGTAATCTTTTGTAGTATTTTTTTGAGCGAATCGAAGTAAATTTTATCTTTAGCACTTATTTCTGTAAGTAGGGTGTGAAGGCTAAGATCGATTTTTGGCTTCAACCATTCTAGATATTCGGTAACAATACCGGCGCTTCCTGGTTGCTTGTGCATGAAAGCAGGGATCACGATAATCTCTTTTTTAAAAAGATTGAAAATATTTTCGTTGATGTTTGGATAGTGAGCAGAAGCGGCGATTCCCCCGCTAATATAGTTGCCACTCTGGCTCTTATCAAACCCATGCATTAGAGCCTGGAGGAGGTTGGTAGCTGGCGCGAAGGTGAGCGACTCTTCGGAAAACAAAATCAAATATTTGAGAGTAGGGTGGGAGAGGGAGTTTATGATCATGCGTTCACCACCGTCACGGCTAACGATGAGTGTACCCAAGACACAGATATTTTTGCGCATCTCTTCCGGAACATCATTCAAAATTTGGCCTGGGGCAGAAGTGTTGGTGCAGATAGCAATATTACCGTCCTGCCCGAGTTCTGGGAGAGTAAGGATAGCTTCTACTATGGGAAATTCTAATTTGATTGGGTCCATATGGTTCTACCATTTTTTGCTAGTCCAGACACTTGGTAGGTAGTCATTTATTTTGTAAGTCTTATATTCGTCGGTGTCTCTGGAGAAACAATATAGCACAGGATCAATATTTAGCTTAGCAGAGATCTCGGCCAAGAACTGGCGGCAGATGCCGCACATGTCACAAGGGCTATCGGGGAACTTGGAGGAGACGATGCCGATACTCTCGATTTCTCTTTCTCCGGCCATTAGGGCACTTATCATGGTGGTCATTTCTGAATGGAGCCCCAACCTTTTATCTGGACTTGAGTACTGGCCACCAAAATATACCTTGCCTGATTTGGTAGTGAGCGCAGTGCCGTAGCCAGAAGCAGAGTCGTATAGAGGAAAGTTTCTTTCAATACCCTGCACTGCAAATTGTTTTAGTTCCAATGGCTCACTTACTCGGGCCTCTGTGTAATTTTGAGAAAATTTTGAATTTTGAATTCGGCTCAATAGAATTTCCTCCGGTTTATAAAAATTTAATGCCTCAAATACGTCTCTGGTTTCAAAAATAATATTTTGATCTTGGTTAATCAGTTTGTAAGAAACAGGCAATTTAGTTCTTAGGCTGTAGTCAGCAATGATTTTGAGAGGTATGGGAGATATAGCCACACCATTGCCTGCGAGGGTAACTATTTTTTCTATGCCGTAGTCTGTGTTGAGTGTGGAGAGACAGAGAGACGCATGCTCGGAAGTGACATTTAAAATATTAGTATCAGAATCGACAGACCCGGCAAAATATTTTTGACCACTCCTTGAGTAGGCAACTGATGCAGATCCATCTCCTGCTTTTTTGGAAACAGCAAGCTCTAGTGTTGACTTTAATTTTTCAAATTCTTGCATGTTAGTTGATGTCGGTGTTGGTGCGCAGCTTGCTAACCGAGAGGCCGGCTGGCGTCCAATCATAGTGCAAAACTTTTTTTAGAAAATCGTTGAAGAGGTGGATTTTATCGCGCTCGAGCCGTGGGTACATCTTTTCAGACTGCTTGCTGGAGAGTCGGATAGTTGGCCGGAAGGGCATGGGGAAGGCGTAGTAGGGGATGAGAGGCCTTTTCTCTGGCTCAACCAGGATAACGGTGATTGGCTCGTGTAGATGCTCGATCGAATAGTCGATACGATGACTGCCGTCACAGATGATATGGAAGTCTTGTTTGTGATTGTACTGCAGACCATAGTTGATAAGTGGTGCGTTGGAATGAAATATATCGAGGTGGCGAATGGAGCTCACTTCGTCTATAAAATAATTTCGTAAGTAGCGATCAAAAATATGGTGCAGATTGTTTTGGGCATCTTTGACGTAGAAGTTTTCAAAAAGCTTGATCAGTTTGTCCAGATTGATAAAGCCGTCGGAAAGATTGTAGCTATGCTTCTCGATAATAGGTGGTAACATGTGGAAGAGGCCGCGACCTGGCCACTCGTATTCGATGGCTGACTTCAACTTGTTCACTCGTAGGCCATTTTTGGAAAGGAACTTGTCTACTGTTTTTATTATCTCTATTTGGTTTGAATAAATCGTCGGTTGGGGTGAAAAAAGAATGTCTTTGGTAGTCTTGGTTTTGATCACTGGGGAAGCACCGATCGAAGTCGGGGGATAGACCGTAGCCAGAGAAAAAATGGCTTTTTTGTAGGGCTTAATCTTCTCTCCTTTGGCATTGTAAAGACCGCGAAACTCTATAGTCCGCAATTGCTCTTCGAGCTCTTTGAATGGTAGAGTGTTTTTGAGGATGAGCATTTCCTTCATGGTTTGAGTATAGTATACTATCTTACTTTTTCAATATGAGAGATCAGGCCATAAAAAAACTAATAGAGGCAGAAAAGAGTCGCCAAAAGAGGGTGGTTAATTTGATTGCTTCGGAAAACTATGTCTCCACAGACGTACTGGATGCTTTGGGCAGTGAGCTGACCAATAAATATGCCGAAGGCTATTCTGCCCTGCGCTATTATGGTGGTAACGAAACTTCAGACAAGATAGAAAATATTTGCAAAGAAAGAGCCTTACAACTTTTTAAACTTAAAAAAACAGCGTGGGCAGTGAATGTGCAGCCGCTCTCTGGATCGCCTGCCAATTTGGCAGTCTATTTGGCGCTTGTGCCACAGGCAGGCAAAATTATGGGCATGAGTTTGGACCACGGAGGACATTTGACTCATGGCCACAAAGTTTCGGCTACCGGTAAGTTTTGGGTGCAGGTACCGTATGGAGTAAATAAAGAAACAGAGCAAATTGATTATGGAGAAATAGAAAAAATTGCCCTAAAGGAGAAACCAAATATTATAGTAGCTGGCTATACGGCATATCCAAGGATTGTGGATTGGAAAAAGTTTAGAAAGATTGCCGATTCATGCGGGGCATACCTAATGGTGGACATGTCTCATTTTGCGGGACTGGTAGCTGGGGGAGAGTATCCATCACCATTTAAATATGCAGATGTGGTGACAACTACCGGGCATAAAACTCTACGGGGCCCGAGAGCGGCCATGATCTTTTCAAAAATAGATTCTCGAGAAATTCCTAAGAAAATAGACAAAGCGGTTTTTCCAGGGCTGCAAGGAGGTCCCCACCTAAACCAGATTGCAGCGATGGCCGTGGCTCTCAAAGAAGCGACTACTTCGGCTTTCAACAAGTATGCTAAACAAATTATAAAAAATGCGACCACACTTTCAGAAGAATTAAAAAAGCTGGGTTGGCGGATTGTCTCTGGTGGTACTGATACTCATCTGGTGCTAGTTGATGTTTTTTCTGGTGGAATTTCTGGCAAAGAAGCTAGTGATATCTTGGAAAAGAATGGAATTATTGTAAACAAAAACACCATCCCCTTTGATACTCGTAGCCCGATGGACCCTTCGGGTATCCGCCTCGGTACTCCAGCCGAAACCACCCGCGGCCGCAAAGAAAAAGACTTCGTGAATATAGCTCGAAAAATTGATACAATATTGAGGAATAAGATTAAGCAGAATAAATGAAAAACGATATAAATTTCTTGTATGAAATAGGGTCGCTTCGGAAAATACCAAGAGCATGGCAACAAATTTTGACTGGAAAAGTTGAAAACATAGCCGAACACATTTTTCGAACTACTATGGTGGCTTGGGTGATTGCTATAGCTGAAAAAGCTGATGTAGAGAAAGTTCTCAAAATATGTCTGATTCATGATATTGCTGAAGCCAGAACTGGAGACATAGCTTTTATGCATAGAGATTATGTTGTTAGACATGAAGAGTTGGCTGAGAAACATATTTTTGAAAACACTTTGCTTGGTAAAGAAACCCCAGCACTTTTCAAAGAATATGCTGAAAGGGCCTCCCTTGAGGCAAAGATAGTCAAAGATGCCGATAATATAGAAGTTGATTTGGAGCTCAAAGAATTAGCAGGGAATGGGGATTCTAGTGCCGCTAGTATGCAAAAAGATCATAGACCTACCATTAGAGCAAAAAAGCTCTATACCAAAACTGCTAAGAAAATGTGGGACCAAATACAAAAAACCAATCCAAATGATTGGCACCGAGCTCTGACCGGTAAATGGGTAAAAAACAAAAAAGCAGCGAAATAATTAGTTGACAAATAATAACCGTTGTATATACTTTGGTTATGAAAACTGTAATCAATATAAAAACTGACCTCAAGCTCAAACGAGATGCCCAAAAGCTAGCCAAAGAAGTTGGTATACCAATGAGCCTTATTGTCAATAATGCATTAAGAAAGTTTGTAGCCCAAAGAGCAGTTACTATAGAAGCACCACTTATACCTAATGCCAAGACAGCAAAAATTTTGGATAAAGCCATAAAAGATATTAAGGCCGGTAAAAATCTTTCTCCGGTATTTAATACTGCGGAAGAAATGATAGACTATCTTCATAGATAAATTATGAAATTTATTCTGCATTCCAGTTTTGATAAGGATTACAGAAAATTGCCAACCGAATTGCAATATAAAGCTGATGAAAAACTGAAGCTTTTTGATGGTAATCATCTTGACCCAATCTTGGATGATCACCCACTGCAGGGTAAATATGCAGATTGTCGAAGTATAAACATTACAGGGGATTTCAGAGCCATATACTATATAAACGCTAATGTTGCAGTCTTTATCCGTATAGGGACTCACAGTCAGCTTTATGGGAAATAAAATGCAAATAAAAGAAGGAATTGGTAATATATCCAGTGGAAGTATAGATCTGGAAATTTAATAATTAATTAAAAAATATGGGTAATGAAGGAGTTTTGGGTGGCCAAGAAAAATACACTGAATTAAATAGTTGGGTAGTAGAGATGGGGGTACCAGGTTTATCAATTGGTGATCCAGCTAGTACCGTGGTTCCAAGAGGAGAAAAAGGAGCAGGAGTTTATTTGAATGGAGAACACAAGAAAGATATTTATACAGTTTGGGGTAGTTGGGGTAAGAAAACACTCCAAGATGCAGTTACTGAAATTATGCAAGGTGGACCTGCTGGTTCTGAAGCAGCTCCGAGAGTAAAAATTGTGAGAGATTCTAGCACGGTGGAAATAATGAGAAACACAAGCATTGATTTGAGAGGGGATATGCTTACTGATGCGGCTGGAAATGAAATAGATCTCTATAATGGTGGAGAAAATGTCAGAATTGATTTTAAGGCTGAAGGCAATAATATAATAATTGAAATAACTGAAAAAACTGGAGATAAAATTCAGTATAAGTTTATAAATGGATCTTTTGATCCTAATTCTCGAACAGTTCTATAAAAGGAAAAGCGCCACAGGTGAGACACTCGTGGTCTCTTCCTGTGGCGCGCGCGAGACTTCTTACTTGGTGGCGGCGTTTTCTTCAGCGAGCTCCAAGGCTCGCGTGACTTTTCTATTCAGGTCTCCGGTTGCTTCTTCCAGATACTGCAAGATGCAGTCCTGCAGGCACCAGATTCGAAACTTGGTCAGGTCGCCGTACTGTCTCTCATTCCACTGTCCCTCATGATTCGGGAGGATTGTGGAAATGAGATCAGAGTGAACAACTCCCCAGACCTCGGCCGCACTGCTGGCAAAGGCCAGTTCGTTTTGATTCACCTGGTGTTCCATGTACTCCACAGTACCTGACTCACCGAGGAAATTGCCAACGGCGTGTTGGCTTTCTTGCAATGCCTGCAGGACAGCGGCCGTATAGGCCGCTGAAGTCTTCTTTGGTCGCATGATAAGGGACATGGATAGCTCTCCTAAAATTAAGAATAGCATATTATAACCACTATGTCAAGTATATTTTGAGCTAGTTTAGGTGCTAAAATAACCTTTAAATCTCGATGATTCCTAAGATAAAAAAGCTAATACAGGATGCACTGAAGGAACTTGGATTAGAAAGTTTTCAAAATACCTTTGACGTCTCACACCCCAAAAATATTGATTTTGGAGATTACAGCACAAACATTGGGATTATAATGGGTACGAGTAATAAAGTGTTCGACATTATAAAGTATTTACAAGGACACAAGCCCGCAGAGGTAGATAGAATTGAAGAAAGAATGGGATTCATAAATTTTTATCTATCACCTGAATTTTTTGCTAATTCTATTGAGGAAATAAATAAAGCAGGGGAGGAATATGGCAAAACCACACTACTTAAGGGCCAGAAAATAATGGTGGAATACACTGATCCCAACCCTTTCAAGGAATTTCATATTGGCCACTTGATGGACAATGCCATTGGGGAGTCGGTAGCTAGAATTATCGAAGCCAGTGGAGCGCAGGTTAAAAAGGCAAATTGGCAGGGGGATGTAGGTATGCATGTAGCAAGCGCAGTATGGGGTATCCTCGACTCGGGTTTGAGCGTTGACTCGATGAACCCGAACGATCTGGGCAAGGCTTATGCTCACGGGGCGACTCGAGCGAAAGAGGATGAAAATGTAAAAAAAGAAATTGGAGAAATAAATAAACATATATTTACCAGAGATGATGCGAATATAAACCATGTCTATGACACTGGCAGGCAAATATCACTTGATTATTTTGAAACTATCTATAAAAGGCTAGGTACTAAATTTGACTACTACTTCTTTGAAAGCAAAGAGGGGATAGAAGGCAAATTGATGGTAGAGGCTCATCTCGACGATGGGATTTTTGAAAAGAGTGAAGGAGCAATTATTTTCCGAGGTGAAAAATACGCGCTGCATACTCGAGTATTCATAAATTCAAATGGGCTACCGACTTATGAGGCCAAGGAGCTTGGGCTCAACAAAAAGAAATTTGAAATAGAGCCAGATTTGAGTAAATCTATTATTTTTAGTGCCAATGAGATATCAGAATATTTCAAAGTTTTGCTTAAAGTAATGTCTCTGATTTTACCGGAGGTTGCAGAGAAGACTGTTCATATGCCTCACGGTATGCTCAAATTGCCAACTGGCAAGATGTCGAGTAGGACAGGGGACGTGATCACGGCAGAAAGGTTGATAGGAGAAGTAAAAGAAAAAGTTTTAGAGAAGCTTAAAGATCGAGAATATTCTAAAGATGAAAAGGAAAGTATTTCAGAAGTAGTGGCGGTAGGGGCTATCAAGTATTCGATACTAAGGCAGTCGATTGGAGGAGATATTATTTTTGATTTTGACAAGTCACTTTCGTTTGAGGGGGATTCGGGACCATATTTGCAATATACGTATGTGAGAACAAAGTCTGTTCTTGAGAAAGCTCAACACCTCACCCCCGACCCCTCTCCTAGAAGCAGGAGAGGGGAGAAAGAAAGGCCAGAGAATTTTGAAATTACAGAAGTAGAGAAGATGTTGTATCGGTTTACGGAAGTAGTGGAGAGGGCGGGGAGGGAGTATGCACCACACTATATTGTGACCTACCTCACCGAGCTAGCGGCGGCTTTCAATAGCTTCTATGGTAATGAAAAGATAATTGATGAATCTGAT
>Ga0209542_10010826_pt1 | contig 16334 bp, 17 predicted proteins | sample RifCSPhighO2_01_FD_184028 | JGI IMG/M metagenome (GOLD analysis project Ga0209542, IMG submission 184028) | Soil microbial communities from Rifle, Colorado - Rifle CSP2_plank highO2_0.1 (SPAdes) (version 2) | ecosystem: Environmental > Terrestrial > Deep subsurface > Rock core/Sediment ...
CGGCTTCGCAGAAAGTGCATAAGCTTGATCATCTTCTTCAACTAATTCTCCAACTCCTGGAACAGTTGTCTTATAAATGTTCTTCTGAGTTACTTCATTATAAGGTGTCTTTTCTGTAATTAAACTCGCACTAGGACTGGCGATAGAATCAAATTCTTCTTTTGAAATCTCTCTAGACTTTAGCTTTTCCGAAAATCCAATTTTTTCTTCTTTAGTAACCTCAATATCCTTTGTTCTCAACCAACCCGAAACATTAACAGTTGTAACAAACGCAAAGGAAAAAAGTAATAAATAACCTGTTATTAATAACCACGGCTTGGATTTTTCACGTTCCAAGTTATAAAGATAAAGAATTTTTGCAGTAAGAGAATTAAAAAGCAGAATGGGTATAATTGGTATTAGACTTATAATCGCAAATGTCATAGTAACCAGACCACCTTCAGCAGCTTTTGGTGTTAACCAAAACCAGAAACCTGAAAATCCAAGAAGCAAAACTATAGGAGTAATCATCATGAACGGATAAATTCTTTTGGGCTTTGAGGAAAATAGTAATAATTTGCCCCCAAACGCTGAAATGAGTTCTACTGGAGTCGAAACTATAGCAGCTAATAAAATGAAACGAGGATCTAGAATAGTTGCAATAAAATAAAAAGAGTACCTGCCAACTTTATAAACCGTGTTAAATCCAAAATAATACAATAGTATAAAAATAAAGGTCACTAAAACCGCAACTAGGAAACTTCTAAAAATTTTATTAATAAGACTTATGTTGTTTGGAGTTGTTTGTAATTTAGTTGATAGAGTGTTATTTATGTTTTCAGTATTAGGCAGCATCTGTTCCATAATAGCTGATTATTTTCCGATTTATTTACTGACATTTATTACTTGTTCAACTAGGCGGTTGGCGTAGCCAAATTCATTGTCATACCAAGCTAAAACGCGAACGAGGTCGCCATCGACAACTTTAGTTGAGAGTAAATCCACAATCGCTGATTCACTTCGACCAATAATATCAGTTGAAACTATAGGTTCTTCAGTCACCGCTAAAATTCCTTTATAAAGAAGGTTTTCGGTTGCTTTTTTAAAAACTTCATTAACTTCTTCAGGATTTGTTTTTTTACCAACCAAAAAAGTAAAGTCGGAAACCGAACCGCACGTTACTGGAACCCTAATTGCCGCGCCATCAAATTTTCCTGCCACTTCAGGAAAAGATTTAGCAACTGCTTTAGCAGCGCCGGTTGTAGTCGGAACAATATTAATAGCCGCGGCTCTAGCACGGCGCAAATCGGGATGTAAAGGTGGTGGGGGACCATCAACCAAATCTTGTTCAGCTGTATAGGCATGGATAGTAGTCATAAAAGCTTTTAAAATTTTAAAATGAGAATGGATAACCGCTGTTACTGGACCAACACAATTCGTGGTACACGAACCATTATTAATTACGTTTTCTCCATTGTAAGAATTAACACCAATAATGTTAGTTGGAACATCATCACTGGGTGCGGAAATAACTACCTTTTTTGCGCCCGCTTTTAGATGAGAACCCGCCCCTTCTAAAGAGGTAAAACGGCCAGTTGATTCGATTACTACATCAATATTTAAATCTTTCCAAGGAAGTAAAGTAGGGTCTTTCTCCGCTAAAATAAGGTGTTTTTTGCCAGCGATTATTAGGTGATTGGAATCTGAAGATATTTCTTTTTGGTAAACGCCGTAAACAGAATCGTATTTCAGAAGATGGGCCAAAGTTTTTGCGTCCGTAAGATCGTTGATCGCAACGATATCGACTTCATTCTTGTGTAGGTCTAGCACAACTTTGAAAGCACTTCGCCCAATCCTCCCAAAACCATTTATCGCAACCCTAACCACAATACTCCTTAATCATAATATACCTCCAGTATAAGGAAAAAATCTTAACGGGTCAATTAAACCAAGTAGATAATTTATTTAAGCTAATCCTAAAATCTTTTCGAGACGAGGTCTATCAAACCCTAGGATATATTCAGTTTTTCCATCTTCATAGGTAATTTCAGTAACCGGAACTCCCATCTGACCACTTTTTTCAATCAAATTTTGAGCCGCCACCGCATCTTCATCAACGAAGATATTTTCAAACGGTATATTTTTACTTGTTAAATAATCCTTTTCCGCTTTGCAATACGGACAGGTAGTGGTGGAATAAATTTTCAATTTAACCATTATTTTCACCTCCTTTTAAGGCAGATAAAATCATTTCTTTTGAAGGGTATTCACTAAATTTACCTTTATAAAAATACGCCCGACAGCTAGAAATCTGAAATTTTTTGATTCCGGCAGCTAGCGGATCGATGTCTTTTCCATCAATTAAAATTTGAGGGGAGCCGAAAAATTTGTACTTTTCGGCTTCTTCGCCAGTGTTAATTGTAATTACTTCGTATTTTTTGGGTAAAGACAGTTCCTCTAAAGATTCTTCTAGTAATTTTTTTGCAACTTGCCAAATATGGCAATCTTTGTTATGAATGAGTTTAATAACCTTCATAAAATTTGACTCCTAAGAACTTTCGTAAAATGGTTATTTACTAGTGAATAGTAGATCATCTGCTGATTTCTTCTATTTTTAACTACATGGATTTCTTTTAATTTACTTAAAGAGTGGGAGACTGTGCTTACTTTCAATCTTAAAATTTTTGCAATTTCCGTAACCGAAAGCTCGCTATGTGAGCAAAGAAGATAGCAGATTTTTAACCGCGTTACGTCTCCGACGACCCCAAATTGCCTTGCGCAAGTTTCGAGTTTTTTTCGGTCCTCTAAATCGACAGTTCCAAGCCTTATCGGATTTCGTTTTTTCATTTATTATATTTTAATTATTGAACAACTATTCAAATAGTAGTATATAAATAGGGGATTGTCAAGTTTTTATTCGTAATTTAGCTTGACTTGTTAGATTATTGGCTTTAAACTTAAATTGTTAGTTACAGTTTATGAACCAAAATCGCCGAGAAATTCCGTTATCTTCTCAAGATTTAAATACAACTCAAGCTCCAACTCCGGAAAAATACCAAAAGGCTCTTAAAGATTTGGAGGAAGCCAATAAAAATTTGCGTAGGTTAGACAAGGCTAAGGACGAATTTGTTTCAATTGCTTCCCATGAACTGCGTTCGCCAATGAGCGTAATTAAGGGATATGTAAGTATGATTTTAGCTGGAGAGGTTGGAGAAATGAATCAGGAAGCAAGAGAAGTCTTAACCGAAATAATGGTGGCAATCGAACGGCAAATAAGATTAGTAAATGACCTTTTAAATGTTTCCCGAATTGAATCCGGAGCAATAACTTTAAAATTACGGGAGCAAGTTGATATTCAAAATCTAGCTGCTCTTTTAATCCAGTCTCTTAAACCAGTAATCGGACAAAAAAATATTGTTCTTAATATTGAAACCCCAAAATCTCCTCTCCCTAAAGTCCAAGCAGATAGTGATATGATTGTTCAAATTTTAATAAATTTAGTCAGTAATGCGCTTAAGTTTACAACCGCCGGTTCAGTAGTAATAAGTTTTGAAGTCAAAGGAGAATATTTAATTACTAAAGTTCGCGATACGGGGGTAGGAATTCCCAAAGAAGAGCAGGAACACCTTTTCGAAAAATTTTCACCAATTGCTACTAAAATTACCAGAATTTCTGGTGGTACAGGTTTAGGGCTGTACATTTCAAAAAATCTTGCCAATCTCCAAGGAGGAGATGTCTGGCTAGAAGAGAGTAGCTTAAATCAAGGCTCTACTTTTTGTTTGTCCTTACCAATTTCTGGGACACGAACGGCAAAAAACAGCTTACAAAATTTGCAAAAGGAAGGAGGAAATTAATGAAAAAAATTTTGCTTATTGAGGATGATTCTTTAATGGTCAATATGTATAAAAAAAAGTTTCTTCATGATGGTTTTGAGGTTGAGGTGGCGTTAGATGGTATTGAAGGTGAGCAAAAAGTAAAACAGGTTAAACCAGATATAATTATTCTTGATATTATGTTGCCGAAAATGAGTGGAACAGACCTACTAGAGCGAATAAAAAAAGACCCTTCCGTAAGTAGCATCCCTGTACTTGTTTTAACTAACTTGAATACTAATCAGGAAGAAGTTGCCAAGACATTAGAGCTTGGCGCGAAGGAGATTTTGCAAAAAACTGATTATACACCCCAACAAGTAGTCGACAAAATTAGAAAATACCTCAATGAAAATTAATGAAGGGCAGCTGCACGAAATTCTTCTGCGGTCTGGGTTTGTTACTAAAGAAGAGTACGAAGAAGCGATAAAAATTGCTCATGATCTTGAAAAACCAGTTGTTGATATATTAATTGAACGCGGGATTATTTTAGAAAAATTTTTAGGGCAGCTACTGGCCGAAAGTTTAGATTTTCCTTACGCAGATTTACGATCCGAACAAATCTCTTCAGAAATTTTAAAATTAATTCCGGAAATAACTGCTAATGAAAAGAGAGTAGTTCCTTTTAAAAAAGAGGCTTTAACCTTACATTTAGCAATGGAAAATCCAAATGATTTGGAAACTATTGAATTTGTTAAGAAAAAGACTGATCTAAAGGTTATTCCTTATTTTACCTTACCGACAGTCTTAGACTTGGGTTTGAATTTGTATCGCCAAAACTTTGAACAAGACTTTGAAAAAGTAATCAACCAAAATGTTAGTAATATAAAACTGCCTTCAGGAGACGAATCCAAAATAATTAAAACTTTAGATACGATACTCTCGTACGCTGCTTCCGAAGGAGCTTCAGATCTGCATGTTGAAAGTTCTGGTAATAAAGTCATCATTCGTTTTCGGATCGACGGAAAATTAAGAGATGTTTTAGCACTGCCTCAAGATATTCGTGATGGTTTAATTACCAGGATTAAGATCCTTTCAAATTTACGAACAGACGAGCACCGGCTTCCCCAAGACGGGAGGTTTAGGTTTAAACACCGAAATGATGAAATTTCTATCCGGGTTTCAATTTTACCAACGTACCGGGGCGAAGACGCTGTTTTGCGACTTTTATCTTCCCAAGCAAGACCAAAAACCCTTGAGGATCTTGGACTAGCCGGTAAAAATTTAAAGGTAGTTAAAGAAGCAATTAAGTTGCCCCACGGCATGATACTCTCTTGTGGCCCTACGGGAAGCGGCAAGACCACTACTTTGTACAATATTTTAAGCATTTTAAATATCTCTTTGGTTAATATATGTACTATTGAAGACCCAATTGAATACGGACTCCCCCGCGTAAATCAAATCCAAGTTAACCCCGAAGTTGGTTTAACCTTCGCTACTGGCTTACGCTCTGTTCTGCGTCATGATCCAAATATTATTTTGGTTGGTGAGATAAGAGATCAGGAAACTGCGGAAATTTCAATTCATGCTGCTTTAACTGGACATTTAGTCCTTTCGTCTCTGCACACAAACGATGCGATTGGAGCTATACCCCGTTTAATCGACCTGGGAGCTCAGACCTATTTAATTGGCTCAACTTTAAATTTGGTAATCGCTCAGCGCCTCGTTGCTAAAATCTGTCCCGAATGTATTCAAACTTTAAATCTGGACAGTAAGCTTCTCGAAACACTGAAAAGTAGTTTTGGTGAGGATTTACCGCCTTCTTTTAAGAAAAAAAATGCTACGATCCATAAAGGCAAGGGGTGCGAGAACTGCAATTTAACTGGTTTTCAGCACCGGATCGGAATATTCGAAGTTCTAAAAATTTCTGATTCAATAAGGGAATTAATTTTTAAACAGGCACCCACTAAGGAAATAGAAGGGTTAGCTAAAAAAGAAGGATTCAAAAGTATGATTTTTGATGGTTTAGCAAAAGTGGAAGCGGGGTTAACAACAGTGGAAGAAGTTATGGAGGCTGTCCGTAAATGATTTTTAAACTTATCCAAACCTTAAATTCAGAAGAAAAATTAACAATCGTTGAGAACCTAAGTATAATGAGCTCTTCTGGGATTCCAATTGTTGAAGCCCTGGAAGCGATTAAACAAGATCTTCAAAAAAATTCTTCCGAAGGAATTTTAGGGTCTATCTCTAAAAAAATCCAAGAAGGTTCCTCCTTAGCAGAGGCTCTTGAAAAATTCCCAAACATTTTTGATAAAGTCTTTATTTCGACAGTAAAAGCCGGTGAGGCTAGCGGGAACCTAGACAAAGCATTAAGAGAGCTTTCTATTAGTCTAAAAAGAGAGATTGAACTTGAATCCAGTGTAAAAAGTGCTTTGCTCTACCCTATCTTAGTAATTACGGTTGCCAATTTAGTTCTTTTAGTGATACTTTTCTTTGTTATCCCAAGAATCGCAGAAGTTTTTATCAACTTAAGGATACCCCTACCTATCGCAACAAAATTACTTTTGATATTTTCTTTATATCTAACCAAATACAAATTAGTTTTCTTTATTCTTCTTTTTATCTTTATATTTTTAATTTTTTCTACTTTTAAAAACAAAAAAACCAAGGGTCTGGTGCTAAATCTCTTCAACAACTTACCAATTATTAAACCCTTAATTTTAAAAATTGATTTAATAAGGTTTACTAGAACTTTTTCTACCCTACTGGGCAGTGGAGTCCCGATTATTGAAGCTTGTGATCTTTCCGCGCAGGTCATTAGTCAAAACAATTTGAAAAAAGTAGCTCTCTCCCTAAAAAACGATTTAGCGACTGGTAAAAACTTAAGCGATGCTTTAAAATCGCACAAAGGGTTTTTCCCCGGTGTTTTAGCCGGCATGGTCGCTACTGGTGAAAAAAGCGGTAACTTAGATAAAACTCTAATTGATTTTTCAGATCATCTCCAGGATAAAGTTTCCCTCCAAGTTAAAAATATTGCTACTTTGATCGAACCAATACTTCTTATTATTATCGGAATTGCGGTTGGTGCGATTATCATTGCAATTATTGCGCCGATCTATCAGCTTATTGGTCAAATAAGTCCGCAGTAAAATGAAAATCTGCCCTTTATTCAAAAAATTTCAAAGTGAGGCTGGTTTTACCCTTGTTGAGGTTTCTTTAGTTTTAGCAATTTTTACTATTCTTGTTTCTCTGACGACCATAAACTTTATTCGCCCAAACAGAGAAGCTATTTTTTCCAAAACAAGTGATGAGCTTATCGCCACGATAAGGGAAGCCCAGGAAAAAAGTATCGCTGGATTTTCTACTAACAACGTAGCCAGCGAAAATTTTGGCATACATTTTGAAAACGACAGTTTCACTTTGTTTCGAGGAACAACTTTCATAGAAGGGGAACCTTGGAATTTTAAAACTACTTTGCCTAATAATCTTGAGTTTTCGGTTATTAACTTACCCTCACCAGATTTAGTTTTCAATCGCGGTTCTGGGGAAATTATCAATTTTAATCCAACCCAAAGACGAGTTACTTTAAGAGATAAGGAGACCGGAAATTTAAGGAACTTTATTTTTAATTTTTTGGGGGTAACCAATGTCCAATAAAACGGGCGGTCAAATACTAATAGAGCTCGTTTTGGCAATGGGCATTGCCTCCATTTTAATCAGTGCGTTAGTTGGGGGTTTGATTGGTGTTAGATCCGGTACAAATTTATCTACCAATATTTTAAACGCTAATTTTCTATTTCAGGAAGCAATCGAGGCGGTTCGTTCCGTTAGAGAAAGTGGTTGGAATCAAATAGCCTCAAACGATACCTACCACCCAGTCATCTCCGGCAGTAATTGGTCGCTAGTTTCCGGTAGTGAAGTGGTCGGAACTTTCACTCGCGTAATCACGATTGATGATACTAGAAGAGATACTAACGGTAATATAACCGAGACCGGAGGAAAAGTTGACCCTTCCACCAAAAAAATAAAACTTTCCGTTTCTTGGCAAGGATATGGTTCCATTTCTTCTATTAACCAAACTTTTTATCTTTCACGCTGGCAGGGTAACACTACCTGGATACAAACTACTAAGCCAGAATTTGATCAAGGAACAAAAACAAATGTAGTAACCACCAATATATCCGGTGGTGAGGTTGCCTTAGATCCTGGTTCAGGCGGTACTAAAATATTAGGTAATCAATTTATTGCAAAAGCTAATCAACCTATAGCTATACAAAATGCTGCTGTATTTTACGTATCTCACCGGTTTACTGCTCAAAACAGTAAAACTGTCACACAAATTCATTTATACCAGACTTTGTCGTTTAATTTTAGCAATGCTGTATATGCTGTTGAGGTTAGGGCAGATTCTGGAGGAAATCCTGGTGCAATCTTAGCAACATCAACTTATGCGCCACCTCCAGGAACTTCATCAATTCAAACTATCCCAGTCTCTTTTTCCTCAAACCCAGTGCCAATAATAGCTGGAAACACTTACCATATAGTTTTAAGAAAACTAAGCGGTAGTGGAATTATCCAAGTAACTGAAACTACCCCTTTAAATAATTTGATTCCTTTTGATAATAACCCAGATCCTAATTCTAATGTTCTTTTTTCTTCAAATTCCGGGTCGTCGTGGATCACGTTTAATCGTCAGCCAGTCTATACCCTTGTGTTTTCTGATAGCACCTCTGAAGGTAATCCATTAGCTACGGCCTATGACGATGACTCAACTGTCACTAGAATCTATGGCCCAAATCAGATTGGAGAAGAAATTACTGTCAGTGGAAACAATAAGAACGTAACCAGCCTAAGTTTTTATGTACGAAGAATCTCCGGTAAACCCGATGACCATTTATATGTAGCGATCCGTAAATCCGCTGATAATTCGGATCTCTTACTACCAAATACTATCTTAGTTGAGAATAAGGATGTAAAACAATCTTATGATTGGTATACGGTCAATTTGCCTTCAACTGTTCCCCTCTTATCCGGTGAAAAATACCGATTAGTACTCTCATCACCTAATACTCCACTATCAAAAGCCTATGTTTTATCTGCACAATCAATCCTTATTACTCACCTTTTGTACACAAGGATAACTTACGATGGTACAAATTCAGTTTATACTCGTAGTAATAATTCCGGCCAGACCTGGGTAAATAATATTAACAGAGACGTTCCTTTCCGGTATTCCATTGAAGGCAGTATTTACCAGTCTTCAGGAACGTTCGAATCTTCAACCTTTGGCAGCTTAGGTGTAAACCGTGGATTTAATTATTTAAGTTGGGTTGCTAATAAACCAGCTTCAACTGATATAAAGTTTCAAGTAGCCACGAGCAATTCTGACGGACCAATTTGGAACTTTATTGGACCAGATAGTAGCGCAGCTACTTATTTTATTAATTCAGGTTCAATACCGCTTGAGCTTGTATCAGCTTCGTTTATTAGGTACAAAGCATTTTTAACCGGGGATGGAAATAATACTCCAACCTTAGAAGAAGCAACCATCAATTGGTCGCCATGAAAAAATATTCAAAAAAGTTTAAATATTCTTCCTTGAAAAAATTTGTTTGGGGGCAAAAAAGTGGTTCTACCTTAATCGAACTTCTTATCTATATAGCCGTTCTGGGGATAATTTTACTTGTCGTAACAGATCTCCTATCCCAAAGTCTCGAGGCGTCGGTAAAATCACAAGTCAGAAATGAGGTGGAAGAAAACAGCCGTTTGATTTTTGAAAGAATTAAATATGATGTAAGAAGGGCTGGTGCGATTACGGTACCAGCAAATTTAGGAGAAACCCAAAACTCTCTAGTTCTGACAATAGACGGTCAACCGCTCACCTTTTCAAAAATTGGCAACGCGCTTTTTATAACAAACGGCCTTATTTCGGATCCAATTACCACTAACGAGGTAGTTGTCGACTCTATTAGTTTTCAAAAAATTGGCGGCAAAATTGAAAGTAGTGGCGGAAAACCAACTCTGAAAATTAGCTTATCCTTAAGAGGATTGCGAGCGACAAAACAAGGAACTCTTACTAAAAGTTGGACAACTACTTTGTCCTTAAGATGAAAGAAAAAGGAACCGCTTTAATTAGCTTAATAATGACTAGCGCAATTAGTTTAGTTGTTTTAACCGGCGCTGTTTTAGTAGTGGTTATTCAAAGTCGCTCTTCCCTAGCGGTTCGTCAAAACACACAAGGTCAAGCTCTAGCTGATTTTGGTGTCGAAAATGCGGCTATTAGACTTCTTCGTGATCCAAATTACGCTGGTGAGTCTTTAAATATTGATTCAAATACTGTTACAATTAGTGTCGCTGCCAGTAAAATTAATTCAAGTGCAAAAGTTGGTCAGATTATTAAAATGGTTGAAAGCGGTTTCCAATACAATAATAATATTTTAACTATTTTCTCTTGGCAAAGCGTACCATGATTTTTTTTGAAAAACAAATTTTAGTTTTTTCAATTCAAGAGAACTCATTAAAAATAGCTCTCGCAAATTACAGTAGCGGTGGTTTTAAAATTTCCTATTTGAAAAAAATCACCGACCCGCTTATCTTCGCCGGAGATGAAGTTATTGATACAAACAAAGCCGCCGCTCTTCTCCAGAAGATTTTTAATGAAGAGATCTTAAAGCAAAAATACGCTACTACCATTTGGGCTATCCCTGAAAACAAGCTGTTTTTTAAACAACTTTCTCTTGAGCAAGCGCCGAAAGATGCTTCTGAAGCTATTAACCTAATTGAAAAAGACCTGCCTTTTGATAAAGATCAAACTCTTATTACTTGGGAGGAGATATCAAAAGGAATTTTTCAAATTTGTGCAACCGAGCATAAATTAATTAGTAAGTTAAGTTTTGTTATAAAAGATACTTTCCTCGATATTTTTCGTTTTGTTCCCGCACCGCTTACAATTTTAGAACTTCAAAAACCTTCAGCCCAAACTTATCTTTTTACCTTTCAAGAAGGTACGGTAGCTACTTTTTTTGTAGTAGCCAATAACGGCATTGAGTTTTCTTCAAGCTTTGATCTAAAAGAGGCAAAAACAAAAGAAATAGAAAAAATCGCCCTCGATTATAAAGAATATTTTGATAGTCACCACCAACAAATTACGAAAAAGATTATAAGTTTGGGTAAAAGTAATATTGCAACCGTTTTTACTAAGTATGATTTCGAAATTGAGGAGATATCATTTCCTGTAGCAAAAAATAAATCTGACGAAGATTATGAGGATTTTAAAAGCCTTATTTCAGCCTCTAGTTTTAAAGACTCTAATTTAAGTTTTAAACAAGAAATAATCAAAGAAGGCTTAAGTAATATAACTACCGCCAAGGTAGAGATTAGTGATAAAAAACAAATTTTTAATTTTTGGCCGGCTCTTTTAGGTTTGGGGTTGGTGATTATCTCGATTACTCTAGTTGCGGTTTTATTATTCTTCTTTTTCAAGATAAAACCAAAAGAAAAACCGATTACTCCAATTACTACCACTTCTCAAACTGCCACGTCCTCCGCAACCAACGAAACTACGGGCAGTGCGCCGGAGCAATCATTAGAAAGAGCGGATCTTAAAATCAAAATCTTAAACGGTCGAGGAGTTGCAGGAACAGCCGCCGACGCGAAAGAGTTTCTTACTAATTTAGGTTGGCAAATAACCGAAATTGATAATGCTTCTTCTTTTGATTTTGAAAAAACCCAAATTCAAATTAAGGAAAGCAGGCTAGATTTTTTAGGCCTCTTGACAAAGGATTTGGAAGGTAGCTATACTATTATTGAAGGTGAGAAACTTTCAGAAACTGAAAGTTTTGACGCTCTAATTACTATCGGAAAGGAGTAATTTTAGATGAAACTGCCCTTGGGTTTAGCTCTCCAAAAAATTAAGGCAACCAAAGGTTTCACACTAGTTGAACTTTTGGTGGTTATTAGTATTTTATCCATTCTCTTAGCGATCGTCCTTATCGCCATCAACCCGGCCAGACAAGTTACGCAAGCCCGCGACACCCAAAGAAGAAGTGATGTTCTCGCTATCCTTAACGCGATCAATCAATATTTTGCCGACAACGGTGTTTTACCGCCTTCTTTAGTGTCGGATTGTCCAACTAAGGATGATATTGGTAGTGGTGCCGCTGATTTGGCGGCTGATGTTGTTCCCACTTATATCGCCGATCTTCCTAAAGACCCAAACGCTGTAAGCGCGGCGGATACTTTATACAATATGTGTAAAACCGCGGCCAATCGAGTTACCGTTGATTCAGACGAAACATCTTCGATTACCGTCACTCGTTAATCAGAATAGCTACTAATTTTACTAAAACTTAAGGTTTAATAAACAAAGAGACGGAAATAATTAAAAATATCCCAATTGCGTTTAAAACAAAAGATATTAGCAAAAATTGATAAGTTTTCATTCTTGAAATCCCCATAAGAGTAACCCCTATTTCATCTGGGAATGGTGAAGCAATCAAAATTGCTCCAATTACTGGTAGAGTCCAGCTAAAATATTTTGTATCTAGTAACTTGGTAAGATGGCGGCCGCCAAAAGAATTATACAAAAGTTTTATCTCTTCTATTAAATTATTCCTAATAAACCGGAAAATAACAAAGTCTCCGATCATCGCTCCCAACCCCGCCGTAATCCCAAGTTCAATTACCGAAAGACTTTCGGTTAGAACTAGTAATATAACTATTCCGGTTGCGGCTGTAAAAGTCGAAACAAAGAGTATTCCGGCAATAAAAGCACTAACGTAACCAAACTCTCCTAAATTTAACAAAAAAGAGTGAAAACCTTCGTAACGAAAAAGAATAAGAGCGATAGTTAAACCAATAAGAGAGAGGGTGATATTTTTATACTTCCAAGCACCCCATACCTTCATATTTACAGTATATCAAAGTTTGAATTATAGTTTCTTGAGGCTAAGAAAAAAGCTGGCTGCTTTCTTCTTACTGGCTTGGGGACCAGGATTCGAACCTAGATTAACAGGGCCAGAACCTGCCGTCCTACCGTTAGACGACCCCCAAATGGAGTACCAATTTTTTAAAAGCGCGTCCTCCCTTCTGTGCACATCTTCCAAAGACCTGTGTCCTACCGTTAGACGACCCCGCAATGCGCGGCTAATTTTAACAGATTCTAAGCTCTGCTAGCAAGGGGGAGGCTAAAAGTAAAAATCGAACCTTTTCCAAGCGTTGATTCAACCCAAATTTTTCCGCCCATTCGTTCAACTAACTCCTTACAAATAAATAGTCCTAAGCCAAAGCCTTCTTTTTCCACTTTTCCTGACTCTATCCGAAAAAATTTGGTAAAAAGATTACTTGCTACCTCTTTTGGTATCCCAATACCATCATCTTTTACGCTAAAAATCGCTAAATCCCCCTTTTTGTAAATATCCGCCTCTATCCTACCAAACTCATTTGTATACTTAATAGCATTATCAATTAGGTTAGAAATAACCTCTCGTACTCTTAGTGGGTCGGCAGTTACTCTTGCTCCTTGACCAGAAAATTCTAGTTCCAAATTTTTCTTGGTTGCGGAAAGTTTAAGGCTCTCTATTGTTTCTTTCGCAACCTCCTTTAAATTAAAAACCCCACTTTCTAGTTTTAATGTCCCAGATTCAATTTCCGAAATATTAACCAGATCATCAATTTGTTTTTTTAGCCTTTGGGTGTTTTGTTCCACTATTTTTAATGTTTTAAATGTTTCTTTATCAATATTTTCTCTAAAAAGAGTTTTTAAATTATTTTTAATTGAGTTAATTGGAAAAATAAATTTTCTTGATATTAAAAAAACAAATTCTTCCTTTAATTTATTTATTTCCCTAACCTTATCAACTTTAATCTTTTGCTCTTCCTCATCTAATTTTTTTACCTGAAGGAATAAAAATCTCCCGTAAAATGTCACTAAAAAGATAGACCAAATTCGGAGAGCCGCTAGGGAAAGGTTTGATGAAAAACCGTCACTTACATTAAAGATAGCCTCACCCAAAATGAGAAGAGACGTTAGGAAAGACAAAATAATTGTTCTTCCCAATCCCATATTTACAGCCGTATCGATGTTGGGTAGAAAATAAAGAAAGGTAAGATAACTGTTTGGTCCGCCCGAAAAATGGACCGTGGTTGCAATTGCAAAAATATCAATAATTGACTCAATATAATTCTTAACAGCCCCAGAAAATTTCTGCGGTATTAGTTGATGCCAAACTAAAGAAAAAAATATTACACCCGCAGCTACTGTGTAGATTACTGGTTTGTTAATAGACACGCCAAGAGGTAATTGAATAATCAATAACCCAAAAACTATTACTGCACCGGTAAATATCTCGCCGATCAATTCTAATTTGATAAATTTTTTTTGTTCGATTGAAGTTTCCATTTTAACTAGCAGCGGGAAGTGTAAAAATTACATTATTACCCTTAACTTCGGTTGGTTGAATCTCAATTTTTCCTTCCTGAAGCTCGATTAATTTTTTTGTTAAGTAAAGTCCAATTTCTGTCCCTTTTTGGTTAGGAGAGTAAAGCTTTTCGAATATTTTCTTTTGCCTCTCCAAAGGTATACTAATTCCGTTATCAGTTATTTTAAACTCAACCAAACCGCGGGTTTTTTGGGCACTTATATTAATTTTTCCAAACTCCTCAACCTGTTTAATAGAATTGTTCAATAAATTTTCTAAAATTTTTCTTAATCTTTCCTCATCCGCTAAAGTTTTTAAATCCTTAGAAACTTTAGAGAAAATTGTGATGTTTTTTTCTTTCAAATGAAGCTTAAATTCTTTTATAACTTGGGTAAAAATCTTTCGAATAATTATGGCGCTTGGGTTAAATTTAAGATTACCGGTTTCGATTCTAGAAAGTTCAAGTAAATCTTCGACTAAACGATAGAGAACCTCGCTATCACGAAACATTTTTTCAACAACCGAAGCTACCTTTTTTTTAAGCCTTTTATTCTGGGCAATGATACTTAAATAACCTCTAATCGCCGTAATTGGCGAACGCAGTTCGTGGGAAATTATAAATACAAATTCATCTCTTAACCTATCTATTTCTTTTTCTTTGTTAACTAAAGATTGTTCTTTCTTAATAAACGCTCTTGTTTCCTCTCTAAATATTAGATGAGCGTAAGAAACTACCAAAATTAACCCCCAAATATGTAAGGCAACTAAACTTAGAGACATTAAAAATTTTTCGGTTCCTAAATAGAAAAAGGCTTCAACTAAAATAAAGAAAACCGCTAGGCCAACAATAACAATTGTCTGTATTAGCGGCATACTAACGACTGTTGCAATACTGGTTAAGTAGTATAGAAAAACTAAATAGCCTTCAACACCACGCGTAAAATGAACAACTAAGGCAATAAAAAACATGCTGACTAGATAATAAATAAAATTCTTTTCTCTTCCAGAAAATTTCTTTGGCAGAAGCCTAAACCACACTATACTAAAGATAGAAACAAAGAAGATTAAAATATAAAGGGGTTTTCTATCAAAAAAAAGGCTGTAAGGCAAAAAACTCAATAAAGCCCCAATTATAACTGCAAGCCAAGTAAATATCTCCGAAAGATACTCAAAATGAAGATATTTTTCTAAATCTTTCTCGGCAGGTTTTTTCATAGATCAGAGGCTTTTTTTAATCTTCTTATAGTTTTTTCTTTTCCCAAAACCTCAATTGTTTCAAAAAGCGGCGGAGTCGCCGTTGAACCGGTAATTCCAACCCGAATCTGCATATAGACCCTTTGTTTATCAAGTTTATCTTTAATAATAAAAGCATTAACTATCCTTTCAATTTCCTCGCTCTCCCATCCTTCTAATTTTTCTAATTCCCCCACCAGTGGTTTTATTTTTTCAAAATTTAACAACTCACCTCTAAAGATTATCTTTGGTGAAACTTTTATTTCCTTAAAAAAGAAGCCTGCGTTGGTTTCGTAATCTAAGAGTGTTTTCAGCCTCTCTTTAACTAAAGGAACAGTTTTCTTCACTAAATTCGGGTCATAATAATCATTAATAAACGGCTTCAATCTTTCAAAAAGTTCACTGTTATTTAGACTTCTAATATAATACCCGTTAAACCAATTCAGTTTTTCAATATCAAAAATAGGAGGGGCGGTGTTTATATCCTCTAAACGGAAAAGTTTTATCATTTCTTCCAGGCTCATTATTTCCCGATTTCCTCCAGGATTCCAACCAAGCAAGGCCATATAATTGAGCAACGCTTCTTTTAAATAGCCTTTATTTCGATAGTAAAGAACACTTTCTGCACCAGTTCGTTTAGAAAGTTTTAACCTGCCTCTTCCCAAGATCACTGGTAAATGCGCAAAGACTGGTTGTCTCCAACGAAATGCTACATAAAGTAAAATGTGTTTCGGGGTTGAAGAAATCCACTCGTCTCCTCTTATGACGTGAGAAATAGCCATCAGGTGATCGTCGACAACGCTAGCTAGGTGATAAGTTGGAAAACCGTCGGATTTAAGAATAACAAAATCTTGCAGATTTTCGTTTCTAAAGGAAATTTTTTTATTTGAAACCG
>Ga0209542_10010827_pt1 | contig 16333 bp, 16 predicted proteins | sample RifCSPhighO2_01_FD_184028 | JGI IMG/M metagenome (GOLD analysis project Ga0209542, IMG submission 184028) | Soil microbial communities from Rifle, Colorado - Rifle CSP2_plank highO2_0.1 (SPAdes) (version 2) | ecosystem: Environmental > Terrestrial > Deep subsurface > Rock core/Sediment ...
ATTTGGATTTGGCAAAACCGAGACTGAATTTCCCGCCCGCAGAAAGGGGTCTGGGGAATGAATGCGGGCGGGTTTCGGACTGGGGGTTTTCGGAAATTCGGCGGCTACAAAATCAGAAATAAAAAGTTGAATAAATATATTATTTATGCTATCCTTGTTTTGTGAGCAAAGAAAGTAATGACTCATATTTCTATACTATCAAAAGTAGCATACTATGTCAACAATATCACAAAATATAAAAAGGGTACGAACAAAACAAGGTTTAACGCAGGACGACTTGGCAAAAAAAGCCGATATTAAATATTCCACACTTACTAAAATTGAGGGTGGTGTCGTTACAAAACCAAGCGTTCAAACAATACAAAAAATCGCCAAGTCGTTAGGCGTTCCTATTGAGGAATTATTAAAATAACTTTCAAAAATATGAACAAAGAAAACATCAAAAACGCAATCTCAAAAAGAAAGTTTTCAATCCTTATAATTATTGCTTTACTAATAATTATTGCTGTTTTATTTGGTCAAAAACAGGACTATAAATTCACACTACTTTATCAGTACCAAGCGATACCCGATATTGAGCTGATAAATACTTTAACTACAACGCAAGGCGGTCTGTCTGGTGAGGTTAGAGGTTTTGTTAAATTCGATAATATAGTAGACCAGCCAAAAAGTTTACGCCAGTACTACATAATTAAATCACTCAATAAATTTGACGGAAATTCACGCCAGTATTTTTCACTGGAGGAAATTATTAAAATGCAATATCTCGCTCCGAGAAGTTTAGGATTTTCGGAATTAGTTGAAGTGAGCGAAACTGGCAATACGATAACCCTTGAAGACGAGAGTGGAAATAAATTTTTCATTGATAAATCGACAAAGGAGGTTTCAATGAAAGATGCCACAGACGACAGCACAACCTTGATTACGAGTGATAATGATTATGGCGATTTTATCAAAGGGTGGTTAAATAAATAATTCTATGGACAAGAAAAACACACTCATCGTCATATTGGTTATAGCACTCGGCGTGGCAATCTATTTTGCTTCACAAAATACACCTAAACAGGAAAGCTCCGCTAAAAATGTAATTCAACCGAGTCAAGAATTAAAAACGGCTTATGAGGAATCCTCACAACATTCTGCAATGGCGGATATTGCGGAGCTTTCCTGTTTTCCAACAAGTCGGTTTGACTGTGGCGGTGGAAGTTGTACGTCAGCAGAGCCAGCAACATATTTCTTCGTAGATTACGGAACGGAAAGCGGAACCTATTTTAGGTGTGACGCTAAGGGTTGCGACCCTTATCCAGTGGAGGTAAATCAATCAGGAGAATTTACCCAATTTGTTCCATCACAAGGTCAAGCGATGTTGTTTAAGGTCGCAACAGGCGATATTTTGGGCAACAAAGGCGAATTTGTTGATATTGCGACACTTGGAACTGGAGCAATAGTTTCTACGGGCAAATGTGAGTTTACAAAATAAATTTATGGCAACATCCAATCGAGAAAAACTGAAGGAACTGCAAATCGCTCTTGAACAAATCGAGCAGAAAGCTAACGATGTTGGGCAAAAACTCAGCGAAAGCCAAGTTTTTCTCGATCAAATTTCTCAACACAAAACAAATGCGGAACAATGGCGTGGAGAAATTGAAACAACCAAAAGTCAATCAGCAGAAGCTCACGGCGAGATAAAAGCACTGAAAGAAGAAATTGAAGAAACAAAGGAAGGGCTTACAGAAAAGCTAAGTGCTGTTGAGATAAAGAAAGAAGACATAGATAAATTCTTTATCAAGATTTTTGGCGAGGAAGACGCACAGGGAAAACGATCAGGCGGACTTAGTACAAGGATAAGCCAGAAAGAAAAAGAGGCAGATGCTTTTCTCAATACCCAAGAGAAGAAATATAAGGAGCTATTTGAAAAAATTGAATCCTTGTTGCCGGGTGCGACAAGCACTGGTCTTGCTCAAGCATATTACGACCAAAAAATCAGCTACAAATGGCCAGTTATAATTTGGGCTGTTGTTTTTATCTTTGCTCTAGTCGGTGTTTTTATAACTGGTCTGATAAGTTACGATGGCAGTATAAAGTTCAGTTTTGAAAATATCCTTAGCGTTGAACAAGCCACATCAAAATTGATAGCAAAAATTCCTTTTTTCTTTGCACTTATTTGGTTAGCAGCTTTTAGCTCTAAGCAATACAGACAAAATAAGAGATTGGAGCAAGAGTATGCTCACAAAGAAGTGTTGGCAAAATCTTATCAGGGCTACAAGCGAGAATTAGAATCGCAAGGAAAAACGGCAACAGATAAAGAAATTATTGCTACTCTGCATAAAGTCTTGGTCGCGACAATAGCAAAAAATCCTAGCGAAATAATGGATGACGGTCGCTCTGAAGATGCCCCATCATTTTGGACAAAGCCATTTAACATAACTTTGTTTGGTAAAGACAAAGGTGGAGAAAAATAATTATGGGAGAAAAAAGTAGTATAATAGAAAGGTCGAGTACTAACAATTTAACTTAAAAAATATGGAAATGGACATCTCAATTTTCTTCGCAAGGTTTCTGGGTAGCTTCTTTGTTATTTTTGGATTGCTGTTTATTGTGACAAAACAATTAGGGAAAACAATAGAAATGACCGATGATAAAGCGTTCGTAATTTCTACCGGCTATATTACTTTACTTCTGGGATTAGTTACGGTGGTTTTGCACAATTTGTGGGTTTCTGATTGGAGGGTCGCTATCACTATTATAGGTTGGGCTTGGTTAATAAAGGGAATATTAAAAACCGGATTTCCGGAATTTATCAACAAGCACGCTCAAAAATTTGCAAAGAAAGAAGGGTTTAGCGCGGTTATCTTAATGTTTTTGGGTGCATGGTTGCTTTGGATGGGTTTCTAAGTAGCCGCCGAATTTCCGAAAACCCCCAGTCCGAAACCCGCCCGCATTCATTCCCCAGACCCCTTTCTGCGGGCGGGAAAATTCAGCCGAGGTTTTGCCAAATCCTTTTCCCCAGAAAATAGTTTTGGCAAAACCGAGTCCGCATTGAAGCCCCACGCACTGCCCGAATACTTGGAGGGCAGAACCCCGAAAGAAAAACACCCTTTCCTTTTTCAAGAAAAAATTCACCCCCGCCAAATCAGAAATGCAAGGAGTGTTTTTCCTTTCGGGGTTGCTGGCGTACTCGCCAGTGCGTGGGGCTTTCGTGGAGCGTACGATTTTGGTCAGAGCCACCACGCGAGCGGAGCGTGCCACATTGTCAGCGATTTTGGAAATAGGTGCGAGCTTGGTACAATAGAGACGCCAAATAGTGCGGAGGGGTGGCCGAGTCCGGCTTAAGGCGGCGGTCTTGAAAACCGTTAGGCTCTGTGGGCCTCGCGAGTTCAAATCTCGCCTCCTCCGCCAGTTCCGGAAGCAATGCGTAGGGTCATAGCTTAGCTGGGAGAGCGCCTGCCTTACAAGCAGGAGGTCGTCGGTTCAATCCCGACTGACCCTACCACTTCCTAAAAAACGCGCCCGTAGCTCAGCGAATAGAGCGCCTGGCTTCGAACCAGGGGGTCGGGGGTTAAAATCCCTCCGGGCGTTCCAATATCCATTCGTGTTCGAATGGAACGGAACGGCGCCTTCGGGATTCCCGAGCGCGCTAGTAGATATAATTGTGACTCCGCGCCTTACGAGCAAAGCAGTTTGCTTGTAAGCCCTTCGGGCGTTCCAACAGTTCGTGCAAGGATAGCTCAGCTGGGAGAGCATCGGATCGATAATCCGAAGGTCAGTGGTTCAATCCCACTTCCTTGCACCAACTTCCTCTACGCGCCTGTAGCTCAGCGGACCGAGAGCGGGGGACTTCTAATCCCTAGGTCGGGGGTTCAAATCCCTCCAGGCGTTCCAATTTTCGCCCGGACCAGAGTGGTCCGGGCGAAAAAATAAGTAGTTTATGAGGACTTTTCATGCTAGGCACGGGGTCTTGTAAAAAAGTTAGTATTGTTGTATAATAGTCGTGCACTCGAGAAGAAGATTTCCGGGGGCCGAAGAACCGATCTTTGCTATATTTTCTCTCTTTTTTGAGTTTTGCTTCGTCTTTGATCGTTCGCGGGAATAAGACACGGGGCGTTAGCTCAGTTGGGAGAGCACCTGGCTTTTAACCAGGGGGTCGGTGGTTCGATCCCACCACGCCCCACCATTTCCCCGAACACACATGCCGGGGTGGCGAAATTGGCAGACGCGTTGGACTTAAAACCCAATGGCGCAGGCCGTGCGGGTTCAAGTCCCGCCTCCGGTACCATGTGCTAAAGATGCGGGATGGCGTAACTGGCAGCCGCGTTGGACTCAAAACCCGATGGCGCAAGCCGTGAGGGTTCAAGTCCCTCTCCCGCAACCAACACCAACAACTGGCCAGACCCGTAGCTCAACCCGGCAGAGCAACCGGCTCATAACCGATTGGTTCCGGGTTCAACTCCCGGCGGGTCTACCAATCTTCGCAAGGAACGGTGGCGTATAGCTCAGCGGCCCAGAGCGCCTGCCTTATAAGCGGGAGGTCGGTGGTTCGAATCCACCTGCGCCTACCAACACATCCGAAGTTCACCGGAAGGACCAAGAGGCGGGAGCACCCGCCTCTTATCATAGGAGGATGATCGTGGGAAAGGACAAGGCGGCAAGAGTAGATCCGCCCGCCATCACATTTGTCGCAAACGGTGATGATGCGGTGCTTACGATCGTGTATCAGAGAGCCATAAAAAATGCTCCGGCCTTCATTAGAGATTTCCCGCTTCGGCGGATGCCATGCGGACACTTCTGCTCATATCCGATGGCAGGTAACGGGCGATGCTGCGGGTGCGCAAAAACCCCCGCATGCGTTGTTATGATGCAGGGGTTCGCACGGTCGTGAATGACGCTCGCGCGTGCCACTGAAAACACCCGGCAGAGTTCCGGGTGTTTCTTATTGCCGATATTTCACAGTGTGCATGCTCTTTGCGCCTATTTTTCCTTAGAGCCGTTTCTCCGTTTGATAACCTCGTCAACGATGCCGTATTTTTTTGCTTCATCGGCATCCATCCAAAAGTCGCGGTCAGTGTCTTTCTCTATTTGCGCAAGCGGTTTTCCCGTATTTTTTGCAAGTATCTGGTTTAGCCGCTCTTTCAAACGGAGAATGTGCCGTGCGGATATTTCAATTTCGGTTGCCTGCCCGCCGATGCCGCCTGCCATTATCTGATGGATAAGCACCTCGGTGTTCGGCAGGGCAAACCTCTTACCCTTGGTGCCGGACGAGAGAAGGAGGGCGGCGCCTGATGCGGCGGTTCCCACTGCAATCGTTGATATGTCGTGCCTGAGATACTGCATAGTATCAAAAATCGCAAGCGTTGCCGGAACCGATCCGCCCGGCGAGTTGATGTAGAGCTTGATGTCGTCCTTTGATTCTTGTGCGTCTAAAAATAGGAATTGGGCGATGATGGTGTTTGCCATAGGATCGGTGATCTGGCCGCCAAGAAAAATGATTCTGTCCTTCAGAAGGCGGGAATAAATATCGTACGCTCGTTCCCCGAACTGCGATTTTTCAATGACGGTCGGGATAAGATATTGATTTGTTGCGTGTTCTTTTGACATATATGTTTTGTAGTATTTTGAAGAATAGTGTTTCTTGGATTGGCATTCGCAGTGTGTGTTCGCTGAATACCGCTTATGCAGTATAGTTGTTAGAGCGATTCAAGCCACTGGAACACCTTTTCGTTTCGCGATACGCCCTTAGCATACTCAAAAAGTTTATTTCTGTCAATTTTTTTCACTTGATCCTCATCCATGTCCGAGCTCATAATAAATCCGTCTATCTCTTTTTGGATCTCTTCCTGTGTCGGTTCAATTTTTTCTTTCTCCGCGATAAGACGGAGGATGAGCGCAATTTTTACGCGGCGCTCGGCGTCTTTCCGCCATTCCTTTTTAAGATCATCAATGCTTTTTTTGACATGCGCCAGGTATTCGTCAAATTTCATACCCATGTTCCCAACCCCATTGGCAAGCTCTTTCACCATTTTTTCAAGTTCCCAATCAATAAGCGTATCCGGAAGGTCCCCGGCAGTGTTATCCGCTATGGTTTCGCCCAAACGGATACGCATGCGATCGCGCTCTTTCAATTCTTTCTCCGTGCGCAATCTCTCGCGGATGTTTTGTGTGACATCTGCGGCGTTTGTGAACTTCGGGCCGAGCGTTTTTGCGAATTCGTCGGAAAATTCCGGCATGTCACGTTGTTCTATTTTTTTGACCGCTGCGGTGAATGTAACCGTTTTCCCAGCTATTGCTGGATCCTCGTGATCTTTCGGAATGGAAAGATCAAATGTTCGTGTTTCATTGGCGCTCATTCCCACGAGCTTATCCTCAAATCCCGGAATGAATTTTTTGTCGCCGATAACGATGGGGTGATTCTTTGAGGATGCTCCCTGTATCTTTTTGCCATTCTCTTCAATGTCCACGTCTATCTCTAGGCGATCTCCCGGGGCGGCGGGGCGGTCTACGAGTGAATATCGGGCACGGGATTCGCGGATATAATCAACTGTTGAGCGGATCTCTGCCTCTTCCACCACGACAGGTTTTTTCTCTTGTATAACTTTTCCGGCAAGCGCTTTGTAATCCGGTAGCGCAAGCGTCGGCAGGAGCGAAAGGACGATCGTACATTCCAGCGGCTCACCGGGAGCAAGTTTTGTGACGGAAACCGCCGGTTCTCCGATTGGTTCGCGCGTGGCGTCTTCTTCAATAAGTTGGCGGATGATCTTCGGGTAATACCGCTTGATGGCGGCATCAGCGGCATACTCGTATATGGCAAACTCGCCGTATTTTTGTTTGACGATATCATACGGCGCCTTGCCCGGCCGGAAGCCCTCAATGGGCCGTTTGGATGAGAGGCCCTCTGCCGCTTTTAGGATGTCGGGCTGTAAGTCCTCAACCGAGATTTCAACGGTGATCTTAATTTGCGACCGAGGAAGTTGTGTGGTTGTGTATTGCATACTATGTGTTTGCGAAGAAACAATTAACTCGTTGGTTTGTCAATTCACGGCATTTATCATTACATGATACCCTACAAAATAGCTGTTTTTATAAAAGAAGGCAAGAGGCCATGAAGCGGAGAACCTGGAGATTTCTGAAGGTGCTGGTGCCGATATTGGTGCTGTACTATATTGAAGAGCTTATCCGTCCCAGAGTTCAGCAGATGTGGTACGATGCGATCTTGTATCGCTACGGCATTTTTTCTCCGGGTCCCCACACGGGCACCTACATTTTTCTGGCAAGCATCCTGCTTACCGGGTTTTTTCTTATCATCGGCGGGTACCTGATAGACGTCGCTATGGTGAAGCGCTGTTTGAATGCCATGGCGGAGAAGATTCCCTGGTTCGGATTTTTCTGGTCTGACGACGAGGAGCAGGAGATGGCGGAGCCCGTGGAGTTTGAGTGTTCCGGCGACGGCAGGGGAGAGTACAAGATTTTTTATGTGACCGGCATCGGCGATCACATGCTCATTCCCAAGGAACGCGCGCACGAAAAGATCCGGCCGCTTACAAACTCACAGGCAGAGATCGCAAAGATGATCGCCTCCTGCATGTCGTCGGGGCCCCGCGTGCTCATGATCAAGCGGCCGCCGGAGGATGGCGCAAAATGAGCGTGGCAGGTTTTCTTCGCCGCGTGCTCCATATGCTGATGGGCGTTTTTGCCCGCGTGCGGCGCGCAAGAGTGTTTATGCGGTACGATGACTGCGCTCACTGCTGGGGCTCCTATCCCCATGATCAGATAGTGCGGTGCGATCTTTTTTTGTGGCACCCGATTGAGATACGAAATGGCCGCGATGAGCGGGTAGGTTCTCTTCGTGCGCCGTCCGCACAGAACACGCCCCTGTGCCACGAGTGCAAAGATGGTTCTCCGGTGTTGTTTAAGATCTTGCTGTATCCGTGGGGGGTGGAGTATCTCTGGTGGAGTGCGGCGACGGGGCACACGTACCGGAGGAAGCGGATGCCCGAAAAACCGGGGTTTAATATTCTTCCCCGCGACGACACCGACGAATTATAAGCGTGCGCACGGAAACCGCCCTCATAGATGAGAGCGGTTTTTGCTTGCGGGAGATCGTGTTATGTAGCCGATTTCTTTTTTTGCGGTTTTTTCTTTAGCGTGCTGTGTTGTCTTTTCTGTCCCCGCCGTGAGAGCTCTGCTTCATAGGATTTTATATATAGGGCAATTAAATCTTCGGCTCGTACCGGGAGGTTCGGAGAAAGGTCACGAACGACGCGGTGTAAAACGTTGAGCGATTGTCCAGCTTCATCCAAATCTAGCGTGTAAAGATCATTTGCAGAAAGACCCTCTCTGTCTTCGCTTAGGAGGTGTTCTTTGGTGGTTGCAACAGAGTCAAGGTCAACAATGCGGCAATCAAGGGTGATGTTATGCGGGGAAAGGTACCCATGGTACAGGTCAAGCTTTCTAATTTTTGCTACCTGTTGGCCGAGCGTCTCTGCAAACCATGCGAGGTATTGCTTGTCCGAGAAATTTTTCGGCGGTATCCCGCGTTCCTGGGCCACAAGGGCTTTCGCATCTTGAAACGCCATCTTCGGGCGCGCGGGGTCAGAGTTGTCCTCACTGCGGAGATAGTCAATTCGTTCTTTAGTGCCGAACGCACGCACTTGAATAACCGGGTGCATGTCTTCTCCTATAATGTTCCTTTTTCGCGTCTCATCAAGTGAGATCTTTCCGCCCGTTTCATCAATAAGCTCTTCAAGGTCTATGATGGCAACAACGCGATGCGTTCTGATGCCTGCTTTCAGGAACTTTTCGGAGTAGTTCCTGTCGCGTTCGGCAAATTCATAGTCGCATAATCCAAGATATTTTCGCGAATCGCCCATGGACGCTTCTTGACTAACGGGAAGGATCTTTTTGCCTTCTACATGCCCAATGCCCTTTGCATCAACATCGCGCCATAGATGTCCCTCGCGGTCTTGAAAAACAACGGAACCCATAAGACCGCTTCTTCCCTTTTGGTATTCCGGCATGATCGCCGGAGTACGGACTTTTTCATTCGTATAGACGGCGGGATTCGCGGTGAAGAACACGCCGAGCGGCGTTTGTTTCCCCAACTGAATGTTAAATGGCAGTTCGGGGAATGCCGGGTTCTTCCAGATGACCGTGTTTTTTACCTCAAGCGCGGGGAGTATCGCCTCCCGTCGCTTTGATGCGAGCTCGTGCCCCGATCCTATTGGCAGTTTTTCCATATACAAGGTGTTTTATAATACTCGCACCAAAAGTAATGCAACGATGTTGACGATCTTTATCATCGGATTTATTGCGGGTCCTGCCGTGTCCTTATATGGGTCGCCGACGGTATCTCCCGTAACCGCCGCCTGATGCGCGGGAGATTTTTTCCCACCGTAGTTTCCCTCCTCAATATATTTTTTTGCGTTGTCCCACGCCGCACCACCCGAGGTCATGGAAAGCGCCACAAAAAGACCGGTGACAATGGAGCCGACCAAGACACCGCCAAGCGCCTTTGGCCCAAGAATGAAGGCGGTAAGTATTGGAACTGCGACGGGAATAAGGGCTGGCACGATCATTTCACGGATGGCGGCTTTCGTTACGATATCAACCGCTTTGCCATAGTCCGGCTTTGCCGTTCCCTCCATGATGCCTTTTATCTCGCGGAATTGTCTCCGCACCTCTTCTACGACACCGGAGGCCGCTTTTGAGACCGCGCGCATCGCGATAGACGCAAAAAGATATGGCATGAGCGCGCCAATAAAGAGTCCGGCAAGGACCAAGGGTTCCGAGATGTCAAAGGTGGTGTCGTGGCCGAACACCTTCAGTTCTTCCGTGAATGATGCAAAGAGAATGAGAGAGGCAAGCCCGGCGGATGCGATGGCGTATCCCTTGGTGATCGCTTTTGTCGTATTTCCAACGGCGTCCAACGGATCGGTCACGCTCCGGACGTGCTCATCAAGTCCGGCCATCTCGGCAATACCGCCCGCGTTATCGGTGATGGGGCCGAACGCATCAATTGCCACAATGATTCCCGCCATGGAAAGCATGGTCGTTGCGGCAAGGGCGACGCCAAAGATGCCGAGGAGCCAAAAGGCGCCGAGCATGCCCGCGAGAATGACGAGAACCGGAAGTACGGTCGCCTCCATTGACATGGCAAGGCCCATGATGATGTTCGTGCCGTGCCCCGTCGTTGAGGCAAGCGCGATCTCTTTTACCGGGCGGAATTTTTTTGAGGTGTAGTATTCAGTTGCAAGAACGATGCCCGCGGTAACGGCAAATCCCACCAAGCTTGCCAAGAACTCGTTTTTTAAACCGAGAAAATGAAATGTCATGTCAGACGAGAACGAGAAGAGGATGGCAAGAAGCACGGCCGAGATGACGGCAGATGCGGCCAGGCCGCGATAAAGCCCACCCATGATGGAGCCCCGCGCGCCGATGCGAACGAACATACTGCCAAGTATTGAGCCCACGATAGAAATGCCTCCGATCAAAAGCGGCAGGTAGACAAAGTAGGAGTTCGCTCCATAGACGGAGGCGGCGATAAGCATGGCGGCGATGATTGTTACCGCATATGTCTCAAACAGATCGGCGGCCATGCCGGCATCATCTCCTACATTATCCCCCACGTTATCGGCGATGACCGCAGGATTTCTAGGATCATCTTCCGGAATTCCCGCCTCAACTTTTCCCACGAGGTCCGCGCCGACATCGGCGCCTTTCGTGAATATTCCTCCGCCGAGGCGCGCAAATACCGAAATAAGAGAGCCGCCAAAGCCGAGGCCGACAAGTGGCGTCAATCCAAGCGATGGCCAATAGGTATTCATAAGAAAGAAAAATCCCGAGACCGAAAGGAGCCCCAGCCCTACGACAAGAAAACCGGTTACTGCACCTCCGCGAAACGCCAGGTTGAATGCCCAACGCATACCCTTTTTTGCTGCCTCCGCCGTTCGTGAATTTGAATCAACGGCGGTCATCATGCCCAGATATCCGGCGAGCGCCGATGCTACCGCTCCCGTAAGAAATCCGAAGGCCGTTGCCCACCCGAGAGACGGCGTGAATCCTATCAGGCCGAAGATGACGACTGCCACCCACGCGACCGATGTATTTTGCCGCTTTAGGTATGCCCGTGATCCTTCTTTGATGGCATCCGAGATCTCTATCATTTTTTGATCTCCTCGGGAATGTTGCAATACTGCCATGCGGAGCCACAACGCGTATCCGATTGAGATGGCCGAGCAGATGAGGGCGAATACAATGTATGCATTCATATAATGTGTGCAAGAGGGCCCCATGCCGCGAGCGCTCGTAGCGGCTCGCACGCACACGGCATGCCTCTATGGATTACTTCGCTTTTTTTGTAGCGCGTTTTTTGGCGGGCTTTTCCTTTGGTGTTTCTGCAGGGGTCGCTGGCGCTTCCTCGGGAACTTTTTCTTCTTTCGGTTCTTCTTTTTCCGGCGCGGTGACCGTTACCGGTGTTTTGGGCGTGGTCCCTTCGGGACTTGCCGTTTCACCCTCGCCCTTGTGCGAGCGCACATCTATGCGCCACCCGGTAAGTTTTGCCGCAAGACGGACATTCTGCCCGCCTTTTCCTATCGCAAGCGAAAGCTGGTCTTCTGGAACGATCGCGCGCGCTTCTTTCTGGCGGTCCGCTATTTTTACCTCAAGGACGCGTGCCGGCGACAGCGAATGCGCGACGAATTTTGCCGGATCTTCCGACCATTGGATAATATCTATTTTTTCTCCGTTCAATTGGTTGATGACGGTTGATACCCGAACGCCTTTTTGTCCTACAAGCGACCCCACCGGATCAATGTTATCTTCCTTGGACTCAACGGCGATCTTTGAGCGGGACCCCGCTTCCCGGGCGATGGCTTTTATTTCAACGGTGCCGGCCGCAATTTCGGGCACCTCTATCTCAAAGAGCTTTCGCAAGAGCCGCGGGTGTGCGCGCGAGAGAAAAATTCCAGGCCCCTTGGGGCTTGATTCAACGGCAAGAATGATCGCTTTTACGCGTTCTCCCAAACGGTATTGCTCGCGGGGGATCTGCTCTTCCGGCGGGAGAAGTCCTGCGCCTCTTCCGAGATCAACATAAATATTTTTGCCCTCAATTCTTTGCACGATACCAGAGATCAGTTCCCCCTCTTTACTCTTGTACTCGTCAAACACCGCCTCCCGTTCTGCCTCGCGGATGCGCTGGATAATGACTTGTTTTGCGGTTTGGGATGCGATGCGGCCGAAGTCCTTGTGCGTGTCCAGTGGAAATTCCAGCTCGTCGCCGGGCTTTGCGTCTTTTTGTATCGCGCGGGCCTCTTCAAGCATGAGATGCTTTTCCGGGTTGAAGCGGACTTTTTTTATCTCGCCCTCGGCAGTCAGCACCTCCTCATCCTCGTCGTCCCGCCTTCTTCGCTCTTCGGGCCGCCGGTGTTCGGCCGCTTCAGCCATTTTTCGGGCGCGTTCCTCCTCTTCCGCCGCGACCTCTTCCTCCGATTTTATCATTGACTCATCTACCACGATTTTTATCTGGGTAAATGTCGCGTCTCCCGTCTCTGGGTTAAACTTTGCGCGAACGATCTGGCCTTTTTCGCCATAGTCCTTTTTATAGGCGGCGGCGATCGCCAACTCTATCGTCTCAATGACGCGTTCTACCGAGATGCCCTTTTCCTCGGCAAGCTGCGCCATTGCCTGATGAAAATTCTTTAAGTCCATAACTTTTTAGAAATCCGAAATGCTAAATCCGAAATTCTCAACAGATCAAAATTTTCAAATCTTCACATGGGGATACAGGCGAAGATTTGCTTTTGACGTTATTTAGGACTTCGTGCTTGGCGCTTCGAATTTTGGGTATTTAAATAGTCCGCATATCAGCGGACCCATGACGTACCATCACTGCTCCCAGTGTAGCACCTGCCGGAACGTGTGTCAAGCCAAACTCATTCACACCCAAAAAAGCTTTTACGGGCCAGAAGCCGCCACGCGTAGCTGGCGAGAATCTGTCGGTCCTACCTTTTCTTTCGTTTGGCGCTTATGCGGTTCTTTTTGTTTTTACATTCATAGTACTATTTTTTACCGGGCCGATATACCAGATCCTGGCCGTGTGGGCGGGAGCGGTTGCTATCGTTCTGTCTCCGTTTATGGCGGCGGGGTGGTGGAGTGTTTCGATCATCGGACAGACGTTTGTCGTTTCCCCGGGATATGTCTTTGCGTATGCTTCTGTGATGTATGCCGGAGAGCTCGCGCGCATTCTTCCAAAAAATTGAAACTCCGGGTCGTCCGGAGTTTTTTTATATATTCTTATGGCTTGTCTACGGTGTTCTGTTCGCGCATGCTTCGTGCCGCCGTGCGCGCTATGTCTTCGTTCAGCCGGTCGTCGCTCTTATGGGCAAGTTCCCAGCACGTCTCCGCCCACTCGGCACCTACCCCTTCTTCGGCAAATATTCGCAGGAAGCGTTCTTTTGTCATGTGATGTTCCAACGATTCTTGTGAAGAAGTTCTTGCATGGTTAGAATCCGCCCTCGCGCCGCCACCGCTCCCAATTCCTGGCGGTTTTTCTGACGCTTTCTTCATCAAGTGCTTTGTTCTCTTTTGTGGTACGGTTCCAGCAAATTTCCGCCCATTCGCCATCAATACCCTCCTCTTCAAAAATTTTAATGAACAATGCCTTGGTCACGTCCGCGCCAGTAGTTTGTTTTCGGTGGCTCGAGCATACTAGCATCCTCGCCGAATTCTTCAATAGCATATAGTAAAAAACTCCGAAGGTATTTCGGAGTTTTTTCTTATCTTATATGCCTGTTGGTGTCGCAGGATCATGCGCACAGATCTCTTCAACGCGAACGCCCGAGACGGCGATACTGCACGCAACGGGGACCTCGTCCGCCGCCCAGAGTATGCATGACGCCTTTTCGTCCGACACCTCATCAATGGCATTGAGCACTCGCAGAATGTTGTCATTGATGCGGATGGCATTTGCCTTAAGAGGCGCTGTTATCTTTCCGTCCCTGATGACAAAGGAGTCGGCGATGACGGTCGCGGTGAAGTCGCCCTGACACGCGCCGTTAATGGGGTAGCAGTACCAGATCCTTCCAATGAAGATGCCGTTTTGAACCTTTTGGATGAGTGCCTCAAGCGGCTTGGCATCATCACTATATATCATGGTGTTCGTTCCCGATGTTCCCGGTGACAAGTCGTACCCGCGTCCGCCGCCCTGGTTGAACCGGAACCCCGATGTCGGCAAAAGTTTGCCCTCTCGGTATAGGAGTTGTGGGTCCGCACCCAGCTTTTCTGCCGCCTGCGGATCACAGTGAAGCGTGCGGTTTGTTTCGTACCAGTCGGATAAGAGGTCCGTGAGGACACCCTTGGTGATAAGTTCGGTTCTTTTTGTCGGAAGCCCCTCGCATGTAATGCCCTTGGCGCCGACATACGCCTTGTTCGTCGCATCATCCACGACGGTGATCCTTGCCGAGATGATGCGTTTGCCCATGCACCCCATGAAAGGAGAGTTTGAGCCATAAAACGATCCCGTGGTAAGACCCGGGAGAACCAGGTTGTTGAACATATCAGACACCGGCTGAGGGCCGAAGACAATGGCGTACGTTCCCGAGGGGACGCTCACAGGGGCCACGGCCACGGAACCTTTTTGATCGCCAAGAATGCCGCATGCCGCAAGGGCGTTTTTTGCCGCGCTTCGTCCGGCCTGTTCGTCAATACCCGCGAGCGTTGTGTACTGTCCGTATCCGGATCCCTTGGCATCACACTCTTCTACCATGGCCGTAATGGATGCTGTCGTGATCGTTGACTCGTCATTTTGAACTTCGGGCATGCTCGTGGATGCAATGGCGATCCGCTCGGAGATGAGCGTTAAGTCGCCACCTACGATGAGGCCAAGTTCAGAGATGGTCTTCTTTCGTTGTCGTGCAAGTTCTTTGAGAAGCCCCGAGGAGGCAAACTCATCTACGGCGCCGTCAAGAATTTTCCATCCCGCCTCAACAAAGTGTTCCTCTGAAAGCGCGGTGATATGGGGGTCGTGATAGTCGTAGAGGGTGCGCTTCTGCTCAATGGGGCGCGGAAGCGATGTGAATTCCGGGTCAAGGACCGCGCCATCACGGGCCTTTTCAAGCGCAAGTTTGATGCCTTCAAGCGAGAGTGTGTTTGCCTCGGATCCAAACCCGACTTTCGGGCCGTCGGGCGTGTTGAATACGGCGCGTACCCCGATGCCGTAGTCCTCTTTTGATTTTGGCTCCTCAACGCCGTTTGAGGGAATGTGCGATGTATAGTTCAGGCGCAGAACGCATTGTCGGTTTGATGCGGCGAACACCTCGGCCTCGCGAATATCGGGAAGCGAGGAAAGATAGGCCAATGCGTCGGTAACTGCCGTGTTGAGTGCCGCGATCGTTTTCATCAGGATGCCCCACCCGTGATTTTCGCTTTTGAGCGGATGGTCGGTCCGCCATTGCCGAGCCGTTTTGTTTGCATCGGTTGTCCTTTGCCGCAGTTGGCAATGGGGTAGAGCCGGAAGTCGGCGCCGGCCGCATCCATGCTCATGAAGAAGGCGCGCGAGTCGGCCATCATGCCGCCATCACGGTATAGCGTTCCTATTTTTCCGTTTTTGATCTCGTACACCTTTCGGGCCGAAATGCGGAAATTTTCCCGCGACTCCGCAATAGACGGCGTGCGGTGTCCCACGAGATAATACCCGTGATCAACCTCCGCGATAATGTCATTGGGGTCGCGATTTCCTCCTGCAAACACCGTATTGGACATGCGGATAAGCGGTACAAGCTGTCCGCCGCTTGCTTTCCAGTGGCCGTTTGGCTCATCGCCCAAGATCGCCGATGTCTGGCGGCTGTTCATAAATCCTTGGAAGATGCCGTTTTTGACGGAGGAAATCTTTTTTGCCGGAGTGCCCTCGTGATCGTATGAGTAATGCCCATAACCGGGAAGACCGGGATCGGAGTAGGCGTTGAATGTATCGGAACCGATGCGCTTGCCGATCATGGTGTCAGCCGGTCCTTTGTAGAGCCACGAGCGGCCCGCATACGCGGTCTCCATTTTAAGATTTCGGTCAAGCTCGGAAGGATGCCCGATGATTTCATGCGATAGAAGAGTGTTGTAGTGGGGGTCCGTGACGACCGTTACCGGGTGGTCGCTCCACGGGCATGGCGGGCAGGAGGTAAGTTCAATTGCCTCGGCCGCAAGATCTCCGGCAAACACCGCCAAGGGCGCAAGGCGAATGAATCGTTCATTCACGCCTTCCAGCGTTTCCCATCCGCGCTGGTGGCCAAGGTAGTCATAGTGCTCTTGCTGTACGGTGCCGGAGGCAACGACATAGACGAGTCCCTGGGTG
>Ga0209542_10010828_pt1 | contig 16333 bp, 26 predicted proteins | sample RifCSPhighO2_01_FD_184028 | JGI IMG/M metagenome (GOLD analysis project Ga0209542, IMG submission 184028) | Soil microbial communities from Rifle, Colorado - Rifle CSP2_plank highO2_0.1 (SPAdes) (version 2) | ecosystem: Environmental > Terrestrial > Deep subsurface > Rock core/Sediment ...
TAGACGTTTTTCGCGCACTGTTGATCGTGCTGCCAGCATTCTCTTTTATTATGGCGCGAAAAACGTCTACATGGTTGCACGTGCTGAGCCTGCGGTCAATATTCAGGTCCTTCTCGATGGCAAGCTCGTGGGCAGAGCAGCTGGCAGAGACCTTGTGAACGGCTATGTTACGGTACGTGATGAAAAATTGTATGAACTCATATCACACGATGAGCCTGGCGCTCATGTGCTGCAACTTGTGCCAGACAGACCAGGGTTAGATGCGTTTACATTTACGTTTGGGTAAGTGCTAATCGTTTTTCAGCGTTTCTTACAGAACTTTTAACATCTTCCAGCGAAATGTTGAGTGAAACGTTATGCTCTTGAAGAATGTCGAAAAATTCACTCAGTGTAACGCCCGCAAGATGCGCTCCTAATCCTAGGCTAACCTTTCCATTTTTGTAAAGCTCAACAGCCCGATGTTTTTTGCCTGCTTCAACTAGATCCCTCACAACTTCTGATTTGGTTTGATGTGTTACTTCCATAAACCTTCCAATCATTTCAGTGTCCAATCGTGTTGCAACAATATCCATTTTATCCTCCTAGTTCATTTTTGAAGTGAGTTACTATTTCCTGTAACACCCTATTTTACACAGCTGATCTATCTTTTCAAGCGCCATTTCTCTCTTTATCCGTTTTTTGTGGTGTAATGCAACTGTAATTCCCAGTGCGCCAACAAATGGGATTTCTTCAAGCTTGCATAATTTTATCAGCTCTGCATCATCCGTCATAATTGCTTCATGCTTTTTTGTATTATATGCTGCATAGGCAGCCGCTTCTCCAGCATCAAGCCTAAACTCTCTGAGTGCGAACGTGAATCTTTTTTCATCTTTTCCTAGAACTGTGATGAGTTTCTCATCTACACTTTTTTTAATCAGTTTGGCATCCAGCAAATCTTTTCTCATAGTTGTCTCGTGGTACACTTCAATAGGCACTGCAATTTGCCCTGTCTCTGCCAGCCATACCCTCAGCAGTGAAACACGAGCCAGCAATATCAGAGTGGACGCATTTGATATAATTCTGCTCATTTAACAGATGTAAACAATTGTTATAAGCTTTGTGTTGAAAATCATACATTTTTGATAGTTTTTTACACGAAAAAATCCAGAAAGCTACGCACTTTATGGCGTAGATGAATAGATTTGCAGGATTTTTTGTGTCCCAAAAATCCGTGAACCAGAAAGTGCCAGTCAAGCTCCATCATGGTGGAGATATCTCAGAGGTCTTAGATGAACGAGATGCCAAAAGCTTGCTTCTGAGCAGGGCACTTTCAGCGGATTTCTGTGTCGTTTGGGTGAATCTGAAACACATTCTACTGCATTTCTCCATAACATTTATATACCACTGTATTCTAAATAATACATATGTATGAAAAATTATATATCACTGAAAACCATGTGCGCGTCCTTTCGCTTTTTACCAGCGGTTTTGGAGAGCGTTATATTCGTGAAGTGGCAAAAGCACTTGTCCTGAGTCCGAGAACGGCACAGCTTATTCTCATGGATCTAGAGCAGAAAGGTGTTCTTGAATCACAAACAAAAGGCAAAATTCGGAGCTATCACATTCGAAGAAGCGGGATAAGCAGGCGATACTTTACATTTGCTGAGCATTACAAAGCGATAGTTTTTCTTGACACTAATCTTATGCTCAAAGAGATTGTAGAAAAGATCAGCCCGTTTATTCGCGGCATTGGCATCATCTTCGGCAGCTATGCGAAAGGAACGGCAACGAAAGACTCTGATGTTGATCTCTTTATAGCAGGTGATGCCGATAGAGCAGTGCTAAAAAAAATATCAACCACCTATGGCATTGATTTAAGTGTAAAAATCTATCCCCTCACTATTCTTGAAAAGAATCTTAGGACAGATATTTTACTTAAAGAAATAATGAAGTGCCACGTTGCATTTTTAAATGCAGAACAATTTGTCCAGATGGTGCTGAACAATGGATAAACTTAAGTGGTGCATTCAAAAAAAAGAAGGGCTGCGTACCATAGAGCCAAACTCTGATCTTGCAGATGCTTATATCAAGAAAGCAGAGGAAGCGCTTGAATCGATGCGGGCAAATATCGCTAAAGACTGGAAAATTTCTACTGCTTATTATACGATTTATTTTTCACTCTATGCACTGCTGATTAAAGCTGGAATAAAATGTGAAATTCATGCATGCACTATCGCTTTTGCAAAGCGCTTCTTCAGCGATTTTTTTGATGAGAAAGAAATTGAATTTATTGAAGATTCGCTCAGAGCACGGATAGATTCACAGTATTATGTCGACAGGACAGTTGACGATGCACAGTATGAGCATATGATGCGATCTTCTCCTGCGTTTCTCGTCAAGTGCAAATCATTGTTGATCAAGCTTGATGAAAAGAGAATTACTGATATACACAAACATTTTAAGATGGTGAAATGATATGCCTAAAAAGAAAAAACAGTCATTATCTTGGCGCGCTGTCAAAGCTCTTGCACGAGGGACGTGGACAGCTGCAAAGTTTACTGCACGGCAGGCTGCTCGTGGTGCGACATGGCTTTCTGCCAAAGCACAGGAAACGAAGAAGCTGCGCGCGCTGAAAAAAAATCCGACGTATAAATCATCTTCTCAGGCGGCTGTGTTGGCAGTGGCGCACACGGTGTCAGGAGATGCGGTTTCGTTTGAGAAAGCGCTGATGGAGTCGTCGCGCATCATACTTATCTTTGGCAAGCGCGGCAGCGGCAAAAGCGCGCTGGGTTTTCGGCTTATGGAAAATATCAATGGCGTGGCACAGCGCCACTGTTATGTGCTCGGTGTTGCGCAGGATGTGCTGCCTCAATGGATTATGTCCGTTGATGATATTCATTCAGTCAAGAACGGCGGTGTTGTGCTCGTTGATGAGGGAGCTTTAGCTTTTTCTGCTCGCGAAAGCATGAAAAAAGAGCATAAAGAGCTTGGCAAGCTGATGGCGATTGCACGGCATAAAGATTTGACGCTGATATTCATTACTCAGAATACAGGCATGATTGACAAGAATGTGCTGCAGCTGACGGATACATTGCTTGTGAAAGAAGGCAGTTTGTTACAGATGGAGATGGAACGGACTGCGGTGCAGAAATTCTATCAGAAAGCAGAGAAAGCATTTGAGAAGCTGCAAGAGAAGAGGAAGTATGTGTATGTGATCGATGGCGATTTTGAAGGGGTTGTGTCGTTTGAACTGCCGAGCTTCTGGAGTGAGAAGGTGAGCAAGAGCAGACGGTAGGGTTACAACTGTTCGGTCTTATTCACTTCAACTGCTTATGCGCAACACTTTTTACCAAGCCTTCAACGACATCAGTGCCCAAATAGCCTGAGGCAAGAATGATACGGTAATCATTGGGAACGAGAACGCCGACGAATGCGCCGATGACCGCTGCGCCAATTGTTGTTGTAATGATATATTTTGTGCTGAACGACGGATTCTTTTCAGTTGAAAAATGCTTGATGACGCCAACAACAGAACGAACTAAGCCGCCTGCTGCTCCCAAGAGCAGTTGGTTGATGATTGCCATGCGAAAAAGGATTATTTTGGTATTAATAAAGGTTGTTAAAACGTGGCGATATTGAAAAGTGTTGTACTGTCTTAATGTAAGCGAGGCGTTGCAGCTGTTCTGACTCGTTGGAACAGTTTTTCTTCTTCTAAATAAGCAAATGTGGATGCATGTCCACAGTCAAAAAAACTGCCGAGCGAACGACAGTACCGAGCAAAGCTCGAACTTTTCAATATCGCCTAAAACGCTAACAAATTCTTCTGCCCCAGCACATCTCTGATTTTCTTAAAATCTTCATCTGCTGTTGGACGCAATGAGCGGTCGTATATCAGCGCCGCAGGATGATACATCGGCATCACACGGTATTCTGTTTCTGCGATGATGATGTGCTTTTCCTTGCCATGCAATTGTGTTATACCTGGAACATTGTTCATCTGTTCTACGCTGCAGCCGCCGAGAATAAATTTTGTTGCGTAGTTGCCCAGCGTTACAATTATTTTCGGCTTGATTATTTTTATCTGTTCAACAAGAAACGGCGTGTGCGCGCTAATTTCATCAGGCTGCGGCTCGCGGTTGTTGGGCGGGCGGTATTTGAGAATGTTTGCGATGTAAATATCGTTGATTGTAAGATTGATCTTATTTAGCATCTCATCGAGCAGTTTGCCTGCTGTGCCCACAAACGGGATGCCCTGCAAATCTTCGAATTTTCCAGGGGCTTCGCCAATAAAAAGAATATCTGTATTCGGATTCCCTTTGCCGAAAACGAGGTTGGTGGCGGTTGCTTTTAATGGTAAGTCGAGCTGAGAGATTGATTCACGCAATTCTGCAAGTGCTTTTGATTTGTCTGTCATACTCAGTACCGATGCCCAAACACTATCTTCTCAAGATATACCTCTTGCTTTGATTCATCATAGGAAAAAATAACTCGCAGCTTCCCAATTCGAAGGCGGCTGCTTCCATGTAAGTCATACTGCAGCTTTTTATACAGCGTAGGGTTAATCGAGACTTCATCAATCTTTTTCTTTATCTGTGCCTGCACCTGCGAATCAAGCTTCTTAAAGTCCTTTGCAAATTCTTTTGTTGGGAGAATTTTATAGCTCATTCCAATCAGCAAAATCTCTTTTTTTAACCTGTTCCCGTGCTTCTTTGAATGACTTCATAAATTCCGGATTGCTCATTAATTCAAGCGATTCAATAACGGCGTCAAAATTATGCTTAACCCTCACAAGGTCAGCAATAGCTTTCTTACTAATCATAATAGTTTCTGTCATGCAGAGACTGTAGAAAGCAGTCTTAATAAAACTTTCTCGAAAAACTCGGTTCTACACCAGATCTGTCCTCGCAGCATAACGCCGAGCGCCTTCCTGATCCCAAAGCCATCCAATCTTTCCTTCCCTGTCAATAGCTATTTTATTTATTGTCTCTAAATAATCCAAAATAACCAAATACGTCTGCCACATCACTTTTTTTGGGAGATTTTTCCACAACTCAGTCCGATTAAACTCACCGCTCGTTTCTTCAATCTTCTTCTCTACCATCAGCACCGTATCTAATGTAGGTGAGCGCACAAATGGATTGACTTGCTTACGCTGCTTTGTTTGTTTGTGAACTATTTTTTGCATAAGATTGCAGTATATCAATTGATATATAAATGTTTTGGCACGAATGGAACGCGTTAAGTGGATGCAAAGTAAAGAGCAACAAAACCCATAATGTTTATAAGAGAAATGCTTTACATTCTGCATAATGGCGCAGGATTCAAAAGACAAAAGCGAAGTCATGCACTGGGCAGACAAAGCAGCAGAGCGCGTGATTGAAATGAAAGGCGATAAAAAACAATACACTGTCGCTGCCGGAATAACACCCAGCGGAACCGTGCACATTGGCAATTTTCGCGAGATTATTACTGTTGATTTGGTAAAAAGAGCGCTTGAAAGCAAAGGCAAAAAAGTGCGGTTTATCTATTCATGGGACGATTACGATGTATTTAGAAAAGTCCCAGCAAATATGCCGAAACAGGATGTGCTTCAGCGATATCTGAGAAAATCAATTGTTGACGTTCCCGATACATTTGGCTGCCATAAAAGTTATGCAGAGCATCATGAAAAAGAAATTGAAAAAAGCATTCCAAACGTGGGCATCGATCCAGAGTTTTTGTATCAAGCGAAGAAATATCGTGCAGGAGAATACGATAAAGAGATGAAGCATGCACTTGAGCATAACGAAACAATCAAAGGGATTCTCAATGATTTTCGAACAGAAGAAGTAGACGATAAATGGCTGCCGATATCTGTTTTCTGCGCGTCCTGCGGAAACGACACGATAAAAAGTTTGGACTGGCTTGGCGGGTATTCGATAAAATACAGCTGCGAATGCGGGCATGAAGAAGCGCTTGATTTCAGCAAAAAGCACATTGCAAAGCTGAAGTGGCGTGTTGACTGGCCCATGCGCTGGAATTTTGAAAAAGTCGATTTTGAGCCCGGCGGAAAAGACCATTCCACGGCGGGCGGAAGCTATGACACCGGAAAGGTCATCTCAAAAAAAGTGTGGAATTATAACGCACCTGAATATGTCATGTATGATTTTATAATTGTAAAAGGCCAGGGCGGCAAAATGAGCTCTTCAAAAGGCAATGTGACGACATTAAGCGACGCATTAGATATTTATGAGCCGGAAATTGTACGATACCTGTTTGCATCAACACGCCCAAACGCTGAATTTGCAATCAGCTTTGATGCAGACGTGATAAAAATCTATGAAGATTTTGACAAGTGCGAGCGAATAGCGTATGACGCTGAGCCGGCATCAGAGAAAGACAAGCAAAAACAGAAAAGAATTTATGAATTAAGCTGTGTTGATGAAATCCCAAAAACAATGCCGTATCAGCCGGGGTTTAGGCATGTGACATTAATTCTCCAAATTGCAAAACTGGATGTAAAAAAAGCATCGGAGCATTTCAAAAATCACCTAAAAACAGATGTAGATAAGCGTCGCCTAAAAAATCGGATGGGATGCGCAAAGAACTGGCTCGAAAAGCACGCGCCGGACGAATTTAAATTCATCGTGCAGGATAAAATTGCTCACGAAATAAAAATGAGCGAAAAACAAAAAAGTGCGGTGCAGACACTTGCACAAAAATTAGCAGAAAAAACTTACGATGCAACTCTATTACACAACGAGTTTTACGCAATATGCAAAGAAACAGGAATCGAAACACAGGAATTTTTCACTGCAATGTACAACCTATTGATTAATAAAAACAAAGGGCCGCGGCTTGCAAGTTTTATCATAGAGATCGGGCAGGGGAAGGTTGTTGAGCTGCTGAGAAAAGTGAACTAGAACAATAACGTGTGTTCCTTGATGTTATCTTTTTCCCGACGATGAAGCGATGAGAAGTAAAATTTATAAGCATCGACGTGTGCTGGATTTTTATGGAGCTTAATGTTCTTATTTATGCAGCTGATAGGACAGCTGCAAAGAATTATACATGTACATTTCATGCCGCTGGTGCTATGCATGATCAAATTCTCGACCGCCGAGCTGATGAACTCACAAAACACGGCTGGAAGATTCATTATCGCGGACCTGTTTCGCCAGAGAACTATCAACTCGTTCGTGATCGCGTTGCAGCTGCTTGTGCAACTGGTGTTTTGTCATTGGATGGTATTATACCAGCCACTCTACCAACTCAGCAAAAATAGGAATGGCAGTGACTACGAATTTCTCCAAAGAGTTTATAAATAAAGACAACAATAACTAAAGCTATGAAAGAATTAATCTTAACCTGCATTGTAAAAAAGGAATTACGTGGCGGTTATAGCTCATTGTGCCCTGAACTTGATGTTGCAAGCAGAGGTGACACTATTGAAGAAGCGCGCGAGAATCTTCAGGAAGCTGTACGAGGACATTTACAGACTGCACAGCAGGAAGGTATGATACAGGATATCCTTGAGCAACTTGGCATAGCCGAAAAAGATTTGAAAGGTGATCGTGTTTATACTACTTCATTTTCGACTCCATTAGCTGTTGAATTGCCTGTTTAGCATGCCAAAATTACCTTTTCTTACAGGGCGCGAGGTTATTCGTGTGTTAAACAGTTCTGGATTCTCAATACGAAACCAAACAGGCTCTCATGTGCAGCTTGTGGGAATAGATAACGGTGGCAAAAAACATCTGGTCACAGTTCCAGATCACGGGAATAAAGAAATACCTATTGGCACGTTGCTCAGCATCATTCGACAGTCAGGGATGACACGCGACGAATTCTTGAGGAGATTATGAAACTCATCCTTATCCGCCACGGCGAGACGATTGAAAACCAACAGAAAATTCTTCAAGGCCAGATTCAGGGTACGTTATCTGCTCTCGGAAAAGAACAAGCGCGAGCAGTTGCACAGACGCTTGCGAAAGAGAAAATTGACGCGATCTATTCCAGCGACTTGGCACGGGCAGCTGATACGGCGAAGGAAATCGGGCGTGTGATGGACATTGATGTTGTGTTTAAAACAGAATTGCGTGAACGAAATCTTGGCGAATTTCAGGGTAAAAGCAAGAAAGTGATTCGTTGGGAGATGTTGAAGTCAGAGTACGAGAAGCCCAATAAAAAGCTGTTGGGCGGCGAATCTGTCGAAGACTTATACTAGAGGACATAAATGATTAACATTTATTGTCCTCTTGTATATACAAAAGCACATTAATAATCTCTGATTATTAAGTGCTTTTAGTATATTTGATCGAGCCAAAACATTTTTGACATCAGTTGTTCAACAGCATAAAAATCATACGGCTGTTTTTGTTGGACATAATGGCATCAATAAAGCAATCATCTCTATTCTGTCTGGAAATGGATCTGAGCATATCGGAAAACTTTCTGACATGAAAAATGGAGAGATTATGAGATTTGATGTACGTTAAATCTATAAGTATAATTGTGTCACGTATCCCTATGGAACTAGTCGTCATTGAAAAACAGGAAGAAGGAGGCTATACAGTTTATGTTCCTTGCCTGGGTGTATCTCTGAAGGTGAAACGAAGGAAGAAGCTCTGAAAAATATTAAAGAAGCGATTGAGCTCTACTGATTCTTTCCCAATGTTATCTCAATGCTGCTGACACGCACTTGACGGCCTTCTTTATTAGTGAATTCTTCGCTGTCGACTTTGATGTCTTTCACTGCCACTTGCCCTTCGAGAAAACGCTTTGCCGCGACTTCTGCGACGTCGACTGCACGGCTGATGAACTTGCCACGCGCCTTGACAACGACATTTTGTGCGCCTTTTGTTGTAAACTGCATGACTACGCCTGTCACATAGTTCATAAATGGCTTAGGACCGATAAAAATGCTGTTGTCTTCCATGATATCACCTATTGCGCTGCTGTCATTTTTCTCTTGAGCCGAGATGTATACCCAGCGATGATGTTGCGCAATTTCTTACTCTGTGTGTCAAGACGCCTACTCACAAACTTTTTGTTCTCGTCAAAAGTGGTTGCTGCTTCATCACCAAATCTCTGAATAATCTCATTGGTAATGCGCTTCACTTGCTTGGTCTTTATACGTCCCATATGCTTGTTAGGATGGGAGGGGTTTATATAACTTTTGGGCTAATATTCTTGCTTTAGTAGTTACTTTAAAGTAGTCAATCTGCGAAAGGTTTATAAGCCAGAACATGTCGCATAAGCTTATGTTTATACCACAATCTGCTTCATTGGATTTACGGCTTGCTGATGGGAAAGATTTCAAACTTACACTTATGAAAAAAAGACATATCCTTTTTACACTATTCGCAATCGGACTGTTCCTGAGCGGATGCAGTGAAACGCTTGATAACCAAGCTGCATCCTCACCAGGCGGCATGCTTACGTTTGAAGTCGAAGGCGCAGGCGATAAGCTGCTTGTCTTTGAAATAGCTGAGCCGCAGGATGACAGTTTTGAACGCTGGCAGGCATATAACGAACAGCGGCTTACACAGGACAAATGGGAAGCATTTGTTGACAATGTTAAGCACGAACTTATTGTTGACCTTGATGTGCCTGATGATTTCATCGAATGCGAAGAATCAATTGATGTTTCTGTAGATATCGAGAATGACGGCGACGAAACGGAAAGTGTTCGCGTGCTGCTGATTCAAGATGCATTACATGTGCAGTCGGAGAAATTTGTTGAAGTTGAGCAGGGGCATACACGCAGGGTTGAATTTCCTGTCGGTGTCGATGCTGCGCCCGGCGATTATGTGTTTGAAGCACAGGTGTTTCGCAATATCAGATTTGACCGCAACAGCAACGTGCGCGACGGCGGCGAATTCGAAGGGCGAGATGCTGAACGTATTCATATTGTGGAATGCAGGACACCATGAGCAGGCGAATTGAGCGGATGCAGCAATTCTATCGTGATGGGTCGAAAGTATGTTCTTTTATGAGCTCTGATGTGACTCGGTTTGTGCGTCTGCAGAAAATCAGCGAGAATATGTTCTCAGCGGCAGCACGCCAACAACAACTAAAGATAGACCTGCGTTTTTCGCTGTGCATCGCCTAGACTACAAGCTCTTTTGCCTGTGCCATTGATGTTTGCGGTCGTGAAATTCAGCTGCGGCTGCCGGAAGGATGAAGCAGCCACTTCCAGACTGGGATAAACCTAATGTCTTTCTCAGTCTTTTCCAAGCTCTTCGTAAGGATGATGAGCTCTTTTGCTTTTGGAAAATTCTCCTTAAAATCAACCAATGACTTTATCTCTCGCTCATCGATATCATCAGTAAAAGAAACATTTATGGCAGAAAGCATGTTGTTTTTCTTTTTCACGACAAAATCTACTTCTCCTTTATTTTTCCAATAATATACATCTTGCTCCTGCCGCCTCAATTCAAGAAAAACAATATTTTCTACAAGTTTTCCTTCATCCCTTGAAAAAGTAAAACTGACCGCGCTTCTCAAACCAGTATCAATAAAATATATTTTCTGCGGCAGTGTTTTCTGTTCTTTAAATGAGTAAGAAAAATGATCCAGCGTAAAAAAAAGAAACACTTCTTTAAATGCAGAAAGATAATCTTTTGTTGTGTCGTAAGACAAGCCGAGAGCATTTCTTACAGTGCGCAAAGAAAAATGATGTGCTATGGCTGTCACAAAAAAAAGTGCGAGCTCTTTTGTCTTCTGCGCATTCAGATTAAACCTGTCAATCACATCTTTATAGAGTATATCATCAAAATATTGTTCAAGGATTTTTCTTTTGTATGCCTTTTCCGTTAATAAGACCTGCGGAAATCCGCCATGTGCTATATACATTTTGAATTGCTTTACAATTTCAATTCTTGTCTTTTCGAGCAGTATCCCTTTTTTTATCTTTTCTCTATCAATTTCAACATCCTGGAATGAGAGAACCTCGGAAAAACACAGAGGAAACACCTCGAATGTTACATTCCTTCCTGTTAAAAGTGTTGAATACTCTTTTTTTAAAAGATAAGCGCTTGAACCCGAAATCACAAATTTATCCTGCGTTTGAGTGTCATACTTCTTTCGTATCCATGCTTCCCATTTGTCTTTACGGTGAATCTCATCAAGAAAAATATATGCTTTGTCGCTGTTTAAATTCTCACGATAGGTTAGATATATATCATCAAGAGAGTCATGAGTCAGCTTATTGTCCTCAAAGTTTACGAATAATATTTGGTGCGGCTTTACACCATTATCCAGCAGTCTGCCTATCATCTGGTACATCAGCGTGCTTTTCCCTGAGCGCCGAACGCCAGTTATAATTGTAACCTCACGCAAACGAATGGAATCAAGAAGCAGTTTGTAATCCAGCCTATCCTTCCCTTTAAGGCCATCTGGCACTTTTCCCTGTTCCCACCAAGGGTTCCATTCAGTAAGCTTCGCAAATTCCATGTTACGTTAGAATGTAACAAAAACTATATAAATGTTACGTTCTGATGTAATGTCTCCATAGCGTATCGTTCAGCATTGACTGCGCATCTAATCGCGTACTCTCTAACGCAATATTTAAAAGCAATTTAAACTTCTCTCTCACAAAAGAGGTGTACGATGTTCGAGCAATTGTTTAAAGCAGAATGGGCATATAAAAAGTACCACGCGTTTCTTCTCGGATTGCTGTACACTATCCTTGGTGTGGTGTCTGCGCGGCTTGTCTTTCGCTCAAGCTCAGGCATCATGAGTGTTGCGTTTACGTCTATCCTGCTGATTCCTTCGCTTGCAGAGTTGCTGCGTATCGAAGCAAATCAAGCACTTCGCTCCTATGATTTCTCGCTGAAACGGCTGTGGAATGATCACTCAGACATATTTGCGGTGTATATGTTCCTCTTTTTAGGCATCTTTGTTGCGTACAGCTTTACGACGCTGTTGATACCCCAGGCTGATGTCGGGCAGCTCTTTACTGCACAACTGAATGCAGCAGGGCTGCGCGGATTTGCGGTTGTGGATGCGCAGCTGGTGTCGATTGTTCTCAATAATGTGCTGATTTTTGTTGTTTCATTTTTGCTGTCGTTGATCTATGGCGCTGGTGCTGTCATCTTTCTTGTATGGAATGCATCTGTGTGGGGTGTTGTGTTCTCACTCTTTGTGCGCAAAGCTGCGCTTGCGGGCGGTGTTGATCCAGTGGTTGCTTATGCCCAAGACTTGCTGCCGTTTTTGCCCCACATGGTCACTGAAGGCGCTGCATACGTTGGCGCTGCGATGGTTGGAGGCATTGTGTCAAAAGCGGTGCTGCGCGAGAAGCCGTTTACGAAACGGTTTAATTATGTGCTATTGGATGCGCTTGCGTTTTTAGTGTTGGGCATTATTCTTGTTGTGGTTGCAGGCGTTATTGAAGTCAAGTGGTTTGCGGGTTTGTGATATGAAAAAAGTAGGTGCTCTTGCGCTGCTTGTTTTTGTTCTCAGTTGTACTCAACAGGATCTTGCGGGACAGGCAACTGCAAGCCTTAATGAAGGGAGCATTCGGATGTTCTACAATTCTAATATCGATCAATACTACGACTTTTCAATCAATCCGCCACAGTATGGAGCATACGGCGATTCGAATGTTTATGCGCAACGGCTTCACATACCAGTAGGCTCTGGATCACCCACTTTTATGGCTGATAATCTCGGTCGGATCAAAATGTTGCCTCAAGGCACGTCTTTTGATGCTGTGACCGGAGGAGTATGCGCGGCCCAAGTATATACAGATCAAGATTATTATCTTATAGTGGACACTGATGATGTCGTCTGCATGCACGCAGGTTCCAATTATGTTGTTCTTGCTAATTTGGGTAACCTCTATCTGAGGTACAGATATTTGCCAATCTGTGGAAATGGTGCAGTCGAAGCAAGCGAACAGTGTGATGATGCTAATCAAATTGATACGGATGCCTGTCGAAATACGTGCCAGAATGCCATTTGCGGCGATGGAGTTATACGAACAGGCGTCGAACAATGTGATGACGGCAATGCTGTTGATACCGATATGTGTACTGCTTCCTGCCAAGCTGCCCGCTGCGGTGATGGTGTCATTCAAACTGGCGTTGAACAGTGTGATGATGGCAATACTGTTGACACTGATGTATGCAGAAACAGCTGTGTTCCAGCGATTTGCGGTGATGGTGTGATTCAGAGTGGCGTTGAGCAATGTGATGACTCCAATATCCTTGACAATGACGGCTGTTCAGCTGCTTGTGTTGCTGAAACCTGTACTGATGCGATCCAAAATCAAGGAGAAGCAAAAGTTGACTGTGGTGGCCTCTGTGCTGCCTGCCCAACGTGCACCGATGGCATCAAGAACCAGAATGAGGGCGACATCGATTGTGGCAGCGCATGTACTGCTGAAAATAAATTCTGCGCCGATGGATTAACCTGTCTTGCGGCGGGCGACTGTGTTTCTCGTGTTTGCACCGCCGGCGTGTGCGCTGTTCCCTCGTGTATTGATCAGGTCATGAATGGCGCTGAAAAAGGCGTTGATTGCGGCTTAACATGCAACAATCGTTGTGTATTTCCCTGCTCTTTTACAATCACTGCACCCGATGTTCGATGTCCTGTGTCATCGCCTTTTGATCAACGTGTGTCTGTTGCGTTTCGAACATTGGCAGATGCTGAAGAATTTACTGCTGAAGTATTAAAGAGGTCAGCTTATGAGACCTATCAGTCATTTTTTGCGTATAAAAATGGGTATATTCTTCAAACAGATGGTACTTGGCAAGAATTTGCTTTTTCTTTTGCTGTTCCTCATGTTGATCTTTTTGACAACCAAAATGCAAATCTTGTTTGGTTTGACATCACGGGAACTGAAGAACTTGCTGCACAGGCTCAATTCAACTTCCCTCTTGGACTTATTCATCAATCAACTGAAGGGTATCGCTATATCGTTGCATTTATTTGCGGGTGTCCTGTTGGTGTTGACTGTAGAATTCAAAGCCTGTGGCAATGCAACTCATTTGATGGTGGCATATTCACCAATGGCGCATGGGTTGTGACCAGTGTTGTGCCCGATTAGAGAAACGTTTTTATTTAGAGCTCTGTTTTCTTCGTTTTATGTACCATGAACTCGGCAAAAGCGAGGAAGATTCTGAAATTGCGGATGACGATATGATTCAGAAATTAAAGAAATCTGGGAACATTGCAGCTGAAGCACTTGATTTTGGGAAAAACATCATCAAGAAAGGTGCGAAACCGCTTGACATTCTCGATGCTGTTGAAGAATTTATCCTCAAAAATGGTGCACATTGTGCGTTTCCTCCACAGCTTTCTGTAAATGACACTGCTGCACATAGCTGTCCAGATGTTGGTGACGCGTCTGTGTTAGGCGATGATGTTGTCAAACTGGATGTGGGTGTGCACATCGACGGCTATTTGAGCGACAACGCAATTACTGTTGATTTGTCTGGCAAATGGAAAGAACTGCTCAAGGCAAATTCCGAGGCTTTGCAGGCTGCACTCAAGATGGCTGTTCCTGGCACGCAGACTGGCGCTATCGGTAAGACTATTCAAGAGATCATCAGCAGCTATGGCTACAGCCCAGTGCGAAATCTCTCCGGCCATGGGCTTGGCAGATATAAAGTTCATACGCGGCCAAGCATTCCGAATGTTGACACTGGTTCTGCGACACTGTTGCGCGCGGGCATGGTGATTGCAATTGAGCCGTTTGCAACAAACGGCGCAGGTGTCATCTATGAAAGCGGTGAGGCAGGCGTGTTCATGCTTGCTAAAAAAAAGCCGATTCGTGACCCTATCTCCCGCTCTGTCTTACAGTTTATTGAAACATATAACGGACTGCCGTTTGCCCGTAAATGGCTGACACGGCAATTTGGCGTTGGAAAGACGAATTTTGCGCTGCGCAACCTCGCTCAGCAGGATATTCTACGTGCGTATCCACCGCTCGTCGATGAGCAGCATGGCGTTGTTTCACAAATGGAGAAGACAGTGCTGGTAGCGGAGAAGCCGGTTATTTTGACGCAGAGCTGAGAATCTCTATCATTTTTTCTTCCAACATCCTCGACATGTTTTTCTTATGCTCTTCACAATATCGCTTGAATTTTCTCAAGACATCATTATCTATCGTGATGTTAAATCGCTTCCGATATGTTGTTTTTGGCAGCTTTTTTGTCCGTTCAAATTCGAGCAGCGCTTCAAATACGTCTGGGTTTTCCCTGATAATGCGGCGTGCAGTTTCTACGAATTTACTCGATGACATCTTTGATGAGCCTCTCTATTTTTCTTATGTCGGTTGTATTGTTTTTCAGCATATTAATAATAATCCTGTTTACCTTATCCTTGTTATACTTTAGCTCTTGCATATCGATATACGTCATGATGACTGCAGCAGCAGTTCTCTTGTTTCCATCTTCAAAAACATGATCAATCAACACGGATCTGCATATCATTGACGCCGCTTTTAGCCAATTTTTGCTTCTTCGTGTTGTATCGAGTGCGTATTCTAAGCTGCTTCCATTTACTACCTGACCACCATGGAATTCCTTGTTTATTTCAACAATATCTTTTTTGCTCAGCATGGTCTATTTTAGAATCTCCTTGTATTTAAATCTATCTTTTTATACGTACATGTACGTATATTTTTCTTAACAAAACCTATTTAAACAAATCTTGTTTTTTTCTCACCATGCAAAAAAAGAGGAGGCGTCCCATTAAAAAGCCGTCAGTGAAACGCTCATTTGTTCAGCACCTTCTCAAAGAATTGTGCATCGCCATTGTCATTCTCCTGCTGTTGTTGCTGTTTTTTGTGGTGCGGGACGACCCATCAGGACAGGCTGTCGGGAGCGTTCGTGATGTTGCTTCTCTCGACCAACAGCTCGCTGAGAATATTCGTTTGTGCAATGAAGGTCAAGAATATGCTTGTGAGCAGATTGATGATATTGCTCGTGCGCTTGGTTAATTGTTCAGCTAATTTCTCTTCACTATTTCAATCGCCTGTTCAATGGTTACGAGAATCTCTTTCCCGGTCTTTAATTCTTTTAACTTTACTTTGCCCGCGGACATTTCTGCTTCACCGATGAACACTGCAAAAGGAATGCCGTAGACGTCCGCATGATTCATGTTCTTGCCTGGGCTTCTGCCGACTAAATCGATGTCTGCTGTGACACCTTCACTGCGAAACTTCTGCAGCGTGATGATACTCTGGTCGAGCGTGTTGATTGGGACAATATATACTTTGGTGACTGACTTTTGTGTCTGAGATTTCAGCGCAGCAGTTATCGGTTCTAACCCGAAGGAAATGCCGACTGCTGGGTATGGCTTCTCTGTTTTGAGGAACTTGCCAATCATGGTGTCCCAGCGGCCGCCTGCAGCGAGCGATGATGTT
>Ga0209542_10010829_pt1 | contig 16333 bp, 17 predicted proteins | sample RifCSPhighO2_01_FD_184028 | JGI IMG/M metagenome (GOLD analysis project Ga0209542, IMG submission 184028) | Soil microbial communities from Rifle, Colorado - Rifle CSP2_plank highO2_0.1 (SPAdes) (version 2) | ecosystem: Environmental > Terrestrial > Deep subsurface > Rock core/Sediment ...
AGGCAGGTGACCCGCGCGTTTCCTATTTGGTTGTCGAATGGAATCGCCTTTCGCAAGCGGAAAAGGATGCAACCGAGCTCATGGAGGTGGATTCCGCAATGAAAGAACTGGCGGAAAAAGAAATTTCGGATATTGAAGTGCAGAAGGACGCGCTCATGAAGCAGATGGAGAGCATTATCGGTAATCCAAACGAGCGCGAATGGCCCAACGAAGTCGTACTCGAAGTGCGGGCGGGTGTGGGTGGCGATGAAGCGTCGCTTTTCGCGGAGGAGCTTGCCAATGCATACCTGCTCTTTGCGGCGTCCAAGGGATGGAAATGTAAGCCGCTCGACGAATCACGCAGTACCCAAGGCGGATACAAAGAAGCACAGTTTGAAATCAAAGGCGTCGATGTATACCGCATCCTGCAGTACGAAACAGGCGTGCATCGCGTGCAGCGAGTCCCTGCGACGGAAAAACAAGGCCGCATCCACACTTCGACCGCGTCTGTCGCTATCATGCCCGTGTACAAACGTACGAAGATAGAAATCAATCCGTCGGACCTCGAAATTGAAACCTCGCGTTCCGGCGGCGCAGGCGGGCAAAACGTCAACAAGGTTGAGACAGCCGTGCGCATCATCCACAAGCCGACTGGAATCGACGTCCGATGCACCTCTGAGCGCAGTCAATTGCAAAATAGAGAAAAGGCCATGCTCCTGCTCACCAGCCGCATCCAGCAACAGCAGGATGAACGCGAAGCGCGAGAGCGCGCAGCAGATAGGAAAGCGCAGGTGGGTACCGGCGACCGCTCGGAAAAGATTCGTACATACAATTTCCCCCAAGACCGTGTCACCGACCATCGCATCAAAGAATCGTGGTCGAATGTCGAGAAAATCATGGCCGGAGGACTGGGGCCCATCCTTGAGGCGCTCGAAAAGGCGGAGCAAGGTCAACTTGAATAATCATCAATTTTCAAGTCCCAATTTTCAAGTTCTAAGGTCATCTCACAGAGTTGAGCGGTTTAATAATTGGAGTTTGAGAATTGATTGAAAATTGATAATTGGAAATTATTGGTCCATTGCAAATACAGGGCCGTTTTGCTACACTCCTGCCACATATGTCAACAGATATTCAGACACTGTTCGAGGCCGGCGCGCACTTCGGTTATTCCCGCGCACGCCGCCACCCGACAGCTGCACCATTTCTCTACGGCACCAAAGACAGAAGCGACATTTTCGACCTTGAAGAGACAGAGAAGCGCCTCGCCGTCGCGGGGGACTTTATCGCGAGCCTTTCCTCGACTGGCCGTCAGATACTTTTTGTCGGCGGAAAGCATGAGGCGATTTCGATTGTAAAAGAGGTAGCAGAGCGCATCGGCGCGCCGTACGTAGCGGGTCGTTGGATTGGCGGGACGCTGACGAATTTCAAAAACATCCACAAGCGCATAGAACGCCTCCAGAAACTTATGGCGGAACGCGAATCAGGAGAGCTCGAGAAATACACGAAGCTCGAACGCCTTATGATTGACCGCGAAATCGACAAGCTCATCGCCCGTTTCGGCGGCCTCGTAAACATGGCCGACCTCCCCGCGGCACTCTTTGTAATCGACAGCCGTCACGAGGACACAGCGGTCAAAGAAGCGAATCAGCTCAAAATCCCTGTCATCGGACTTGCGTCATCTGACTGTGATTTCTCGCTGGTGCAGTACCCGATTCCCGGCAACGACACTTCGATACGGGCAATCCGGTTTGCGGTAGAAGCGATGGCGGAGGCGTACATGGACGGAAAGCGCGCGCCGAAAGTAGAAAAGCCGGTTCAGAAATAGGATTGTGTTAAAATGCCCGGAAAGCCGGGTGCTCATTTATGGAAATCACAACAGACATGATTAAAGCATTGCGGGACGCGACCAGCGTTTCGATAATGCAGTGCAAGAAGGCGTTGGAAGAGGCGGGGGGCGACATGGGAAAGGCAAAGGTGCTTTTGCGCAAATCCAGCGCCGCAATCGCGAGCAAAAAAGCGGACCGTACACTCGGAGCAGGTATCGCCGCAGCGTACACGCACGCGGGAGGCGCCGTCGTAGCTGCTGTTGTACTCGCATGCGAGACGGACTTTGTCGCGAAGAACGAGGATTTCGGGAAACTTGCATATGATATCGCGATGCACGTAGCCGCGATGGGTCCCCAATTTAAATCTCTCGAAGATGTGAAAGAAGAGGATGTGCGCGCCGCAAAAGAAGTGTTTGCGGAAGAAGCTGCAAAAGTACCGGAAGCCGCGCGAGAGAAGGCGATGCAGGGAAAGCTCGACGGGTATCTCCGAGAGCGCGTTCTTCTCGAGCAACCATTCGTGAAAGACAGTTCGGTAACGATTCGCGAGCTTATTGATTCAGCAGTACAGAAATTCGGGGAGAAGGTCGAGTTGGTGCGCTTTGAGCGCCTGTCGGTCCGCTAACCATGATTGTATTTTCTGCAGTTATTTTCTTCGGTTCACTCATCGGCATCGTGATGCTGTTTGGCATCAAGTATTGGGAGCTCCGCACTGACCGCGTCATGGCACCCGTTGCCCGCGGGCGAGCAGATGAGCACGCGCTCCGGATCAAAGAGTGGCTCGAACACACACGCTTCCATGCCGAGAAGCTTCCGCCGGCATTTATGCGCCTGGCACGCCTCACCGTGCACGAAGCGGCGCTCGGCGTCGCCTTACTCGCGCGCAAACTCGAAGAAGGGGCGCATACGATTGCGGATTATGCGTCACACAAGCACCGATTCGAGCGTCGCGAATCTACGAATGAATTTCTTAAAAAGATGAACGACCACAAGAACGGTACCACCGAAGAAGAACAAGATCGTCTTTCGTGAGCCGCCTCCAGGACTAGAACCTCTGGGAATGAAAAGTGGTCTAGGGAACTTTTCATCGGTTTTCTATCGGGAAAACTCTAAAAGACTCACTATCTCGTCTTTTAGTCCGCACCCTCTTTCCATTCAAGTCCGGAAAGCGAATTATTCTGCAATTTGGAGCCGCCTCCCGGACTTGAACCGGGGACCTTCACTTTACAAAAGTGTTGCTCTACCAACTGAGCTAAGGCGGCGTGTGGCCGATTATATACGGAGTTCCGAGTAATTTCTACCTCGTGCTGGTTGCGGAAGTGCTCGTGGCAGTCTTCAGTGTCGCAAGTTGCGGCAAAATCTTTTCAATATCTTCCATCGTTCGCAGGCCGTAGTGAGTCTTCCCGTTCATGACGAGCGCCGGAAGTTCATTTTTTACGTCGTTGATATCGATAAGAGTTTGGAGCGCCGAGAGGTCGAGATTGTAATCGAATGAATAGATGCGCAGCTGCGGATAGGTTTCCGACAGTCCGGTGAGTGCGTACCCTTGCGATTCGCATTCTTTGCAGTCTCCCTTGTTGGAATAGAAGTAGAGAATGAATACGGGCTGGAGTTTACATTTATCCGCGACCCGCTGCATGAGGAGCAAGTCTTTTATTTGGAGGAGAGAGTAGTAGCGTTTCAATCGGGCGAGCTCATCTTGGTCTACACCCTGCTGTGTCTCGAGATACGAGAGCCGTGAGGCAAGCGGCTGGATTTCACGGGAGAGAACGGAATTTTCCGAGATGTCGCGGCAGGAGTGTTCGGCAAGTAAATCGAATTGCGTTTCAAGAGAAAGAATATCAATGGCGATATTGTCTTGCGTGGATTGCACATCAGCCATGCGGCGGTCGTTGAAATAATTCGAGGCATAAAGAGCTGTCGCAAAAATAAGGGCGGTAATCAGGAAAGCGACCGCGTACATCTGCCAACGGACCGTGCGTGTGTCTACAACAGCGTCTTCAACCATAGATTATCGCCACCGTACACCGGTTTTGAATGTCGCGCGAACGAGTGCCGTCGTGAGCCAGAGCGGCACCATAAAGCTGTAGAGAGCGAGAAACAGCGGAGTGGCGAGTGGCGGCATGCGCCGGCCTGTACCGATGAGCGAGCCCGCAGAAATCAGAACCAGCACCAGTGCAACGGATACGAATATGATGAACCATATGGCATTTGTGTTTACGTAGAAGAGTTCGAACGACGGAGACGAAATGCCCGCAAGCTGATATTCAATAACTTTGTGATAGAGCGCCTGAGAACCGAAAAAGAGGACACGGAAGAAGAAATAGATACCGATGAAGATAGTCAGAATCGCCGACGGCAGGATAATCAGACCGAGGTTTCCGTATTTCAGGTTGCCGAGCATGTGGCGGTAATCGACTGCATTTCGGAGCCAGCCGTATGTCCAGCGCACACGCTGACGGAAAAGGCGCGGGAAGGTATCCGGCGTCGCAGTATGCACAATCGCTTTCGGTGCGTTCGCAATCCAATAGCCGGCGTCTTGGATTCTGAGTGCCATCTCCATGTCTTCGGTCGAATGCGCGTAGCGCCATGTGCCCAATTCGCGGATAATGCTCGTTCGGAAAATGGAAAATGGTCCGGGGGTGATGAATACAGAACCGAGTGTCGCCATAATGAAACGGTTGAATACGCTCAGCCGGTACTCGACGTTCTGCAGATGTTGCAGAAGTGTTTTCGGTTCACGTACGTGGATTCCGGGGGTGACCGCCGCAATCCGGGGATTTGAAAATGACGGGATGATGCGAAGCAATGCGTCGTGCGCCACTATTGAATCCGCGTCGAGGCATCCGATGAGTTCTGCCTCCGTATGCGCAAGCGCGTGATTCATCGCGGTGTGTTTGCCGCCGTTTTCTTTAGAGAAAATCCTGATACGTGAGTCGTCTTTGAATTGCGCGACAGCCGCGAGTGTGCGGTCGGTGGAGCCGTCGTCGACAAGTAAAATCTCAAGTTTTTCTTTCGGATAGTCGAGCGCGAGGAGGGATTTCACTGTCGCGACCACGCCGACCTCTTCATTGAAGCAAGGGACCACGATGGCGACGGTCGGTAGCGTGTCCGGGAGCAGAGAGGGTAGGAGAGTGTTCTTTTTGCGTCTCTCGAGAAAAGAAACAAGCAAAAACACCTCTACATAGAGGGAAATAAAAAGAAAAGTGTAGGTGAGCGCGGCTTCTATACCCATAAGGCTTTTGGAGTACGCAGTATAGCAAATTTGGCCTTTCTAAGCCATTTGGAGCAGGATATACTGATTCCTCATGGAAACAGGGCACACACATCCGATTTCAAGTCTCATACGGGAGGCGAACCGCATCTTCTCGGATATGGGCTTCACGTTTGCGGAAGGGCCACTGCTTGAGAGCGAATGGTACAACTTCGACTCACTCAATGTGCCGAAAGACCATCCGGCGCGCGACATGCAGGATACTTTTTTTATAAAAGACGAACCCGGGTACGTCCTTCGAACACATACTTCCCCTGTGCAGGTGCGCTACATGGAAGCGCAGGCGAAAGCAGGAATCGAGCCGCCATATCGCGTGATTGTGCCGGGAAAAGTATTTCGTAACGAGGCGACCGACATGACGCACGAAGCAGAATTCTTTCAAATCGAAGGACTCGCGGTGGGCGAAGACGTGACACTCGCGAACCTGAAAGGCACGCTCGCGAGATTCTTCAAAGAATTGTTTAAAGGAGCGTCGGTGGAGATTCGTTTTCGTCCCAGCTTCTTTCCTTTCACCGAGCCGTCTGTCGAAGTCGATATGCGGTTGGTCGGCGATAATGTGCCGGATAAATTGCGCGATAAATGGATTGAAATGATGGGTGCCGGCATGGTGCATCCGAGTGTTTTGAAAAATGCAGGAATTGATCCCGCGAAATACAAAGGCTTCGCATTCGGTATGGGGCTCGACCGCTTGGCGCTCCTCCGCTGGGGAATCGACGACGTGCGTCACATGCATTCCGCAGATTTGCGCTTCGTGAATCAATTCTAGGTATGCGCACTATTCAAAGAGATGTTGTTGCGATACTCATATTTTCCAAAGATGGAAAAATATTTCAGGGTATGCGTGACCCATCACATGGCGGTGTCTGGCCTGATTGTTGGAACATTCCGGGCGGTGGCGTTGACGAAGGAGAACGCAAAGAGGACGCGATACGGAGAGAAACGTTTGAGGAAACTGGTATCGACATATCGTCTCATCGACTCGAAATGATTGATGATCTGGGCTCGGGAATAACAGAAAAGACGCTCAGAGATTCTGGCGAGCGGGTGATCGTTGATATGAAGTTTACTGTTTACAAAGTAACGCTCGATAAGGATGCAATCGATGTGCATCTAAAGCTCGACGACGAGTTCCTTGAGGGAAAGTGGAGTACTATCGAAGAATCGAAAAAGCTGAAATTAACTCCACCCACGATCGAACTTTTTAAGCGACTCGGATATATATGAAAATCTCACGCAACTGGCTCCAAACATTTTTCAACGACCCTCTGCCGGATGCGGCGGCAATCGGTGATGCACTCACCTTTCATGCGTTTGAAATAGAAAGTATCGACGCACACGGGGAGGATTCGATTCTCGACGTGAAAGTGACCGCAAACCGTGGGCATGATTGCTTGTCGCACCGCGGAATAGCAAAAGAACTCGCGGCGATATTGATGCTACCCATGAAGGGCGATCCACTCCGCGCGAATATCAATCTCGATCCGAAGACAGACGCTGTGGCCGTTTCCATTGCGGAGCCGACACTCTGCCGCCGATATGTCGCCGGCTACATTCGCGGGGTGAAAGTCGGTCCTTCTCCCGACTGGCTGCGGGCGGCGCTCGAATCAATCGGTCAGCGCCCAATCAACAATGTTGTAGATGCGACGAATTTTGTGATGTTCAATCTCGGTCAACCGCTCCATGCGTTCGATGCGGCGCAACTGACTCAGAACCAGCAAGGCGACGCCTTGCTGGTTCCTGGGTATTCGATAGAGGTACGAAAGGCGAAAGATGGTGAAAAGATGGTCGCGCTCGATGATAAGGAATACACCCTCGATTCTCGCGCGCTGGTGATTGTCGACGGTAATACCGATATTCCGATTGGTATCGCAGGCGTAAAAGGTGGCAAGCCTGCGGGAATCTCCGAGACGACGACAGATATCATTATCGAATCCGCGCATTTCGACGGTGTCTCGACACGTCGTACCGCTGCCGCACTGAAACTCCGCACCGACGCATCGAGTCGATTTGAACAAGTGATTTCACCGGAACTCGCCGGATTCGGCATGTACGCTGTGGCGAATCTCATACTCGAACTCGCCGGAGGCGAGGTGGTCGGCTTTGCAGACGTCTACCCCGTCGTCGCAGAGAAAAAACAGGCGGAGGTCACGACTGAGTTCGTAAATAAAATCCTCGGCTCAGAACTGCAGGATACCGATATCGAGGGAGCGCTCACGCGGCTCGACCTAACCCACATGCAGGAGGGAAGCAGGTTTGTGGTGAACGTGCCGTTCGAGCGGCTCGATATCGCATCTCCTGAAGATTTGGTCGAAGAAGTCGCGCGCATTGCCGGCTACGACAAAATTGCAGGCGTTGAGCTCTCACCACTTCGGGGAAAGCCGCCGGTGAATGCAAATTTCTACCGCGCCGAGAAAACTCGCGCGTTTCTCACTTCGGCCGGATTTTCTGAGGTATTCACGAGTGTGTTTTCTGATACAGGAGAACGTACGGTACTCAACAAGGTTGACGGAGTCCGGCCGCACCTGCGTTCTTCGATTGTTCCCGGACTCGGAAATGCCCTCGAAAAAAATATCCGCAATAAGGATGTGCTCGGCTTGAAGCAGGTAAAGCTGTTCGAGATAGGAACAATATGGAATGGAGGAAAGGAAGAAATCTCGGTGGAACTCGCGGTGGAGAAATTGAAGGGTCAAAAAACCGCAGAGGATTACAGGAAGGAACTAGATATCTTGCTTTCCGCCCTTCCTCCGAAGCCGGAAGCATACGAAGACTTGCCGCTTTCCGGAACCGAACGATACCAACCGTATTCCAAGTATCCGTTCATCGTGCGCGACATCGCACTCTGGACACCTGCCGGAACATCGGCAGATGATGTACTCACGGTCATCAGGACGCACGCAGGCGAGCTTTTGGTGCGGAGCGAGCTCTTCGACCAATTCGAGAAAGAGGGAAGGGTTTCGTACGGCTTCCGGCTCGTGTTCCAATCATTCGACAGGACGCTAACCGATGGAGACGCGAATGAACGCATGGAAAGCATATACGCGGCAGTAAAAGCAAAAGGGTGGGAGGTGCGATAAAAAAGAAAGAGCCGGGCAATTGACCCGGACCCCTTTTCTTTTCGCGGCATACAAGCCGCCTCTCGAATATGTAACGGAGTGTGCGCGACACTTTCCACGTCGGGCGACACATCCACGCGTCGTCTTTCTGTGCGTCTTCGAGCAATCCGTCTGTGAGCGTGAGATTCCGCATCTCGCCTCGCCGTACGGATACGAACCGGTACTCTACGGCGCCGTTCTTGAGCACGATTGCGCTCACCGTATTGTTGCCCTGGGTGCGCTCAGTGCCCTGGACCGCATATTCCGACTCAGTCCCCTGTGACGGAGTGATGAAGGCGTGCTCATAGACAATCCAGGTTATTACGGACGAAAAGAAGGCAAAGAATACAATGACGAGTGCGTACCCGAACACCCGCTTACTCAAAGGAACAGTTCCGTGATCAGACATGTTGCCCCTCCCATGGACCGCACTCCTGTGCGAGCCCCGAAGCACTATACAGCCCGAAAAGGGGTAGGCAAATGCGCACTTTTTTGCTATACTGGACTGACCAAAATATGGCCGAAACAAAGCCCAAAAAAGCCGATATGAAAGCCCCTAAATCGGGGCAAAATAGTTCAAAAGGGTCGTATGAAGCGAGCGACATCACGGTGCTCGAGGGTCTCGAGGCGGTGCGTCGCAGGCCGGGCATGTACATCGGTACGACCGGGCCCGATGGCCTTCACCACTTGATCTGGGAAATCTTCGACAACTCGCGCGACGAAGCAATGGGTGATTTCGCTAATGATATAGAAGTCGCACTCCTTCCCGACAATTACGTCCGCGTCGTCGACAACGGCCGCGGCATCCCAGTGGACATCCATCCGAAAACAAAAGTCTCTGCCCTCGAGACAATCATGACGACGCTCCATGCCGGAGGAAAATTCGGCGGTGAGGGCTACAAAGTGTCCGGCGGTCTCCATGGCGTCGGCGCATCGGTGGTGAATGCACTCTCGACCCATACCCGTGTCGAGGTGCACCGTGATGGTGGACAGTTCCTCCAGGAATACAAAAAAGGCGGCAAAGCGGTGAGCAAAGTAAAAAAAATCGGCAGCTCGAAACTCCACGGCACGATCACCGCATTTCAGGCAGACCCTTCGATATTTGAGGTCATCGAATACAACTGGGATCGCATTGTGTCGCACATGCGCCAGCAGGCGTACCTCGTCAAAGGGCTTCGGATTTCGATCTTTGATCTGCGCAATGCAGGGAAGGTAGATCACGAGAGCGTGTTTTACCTCCGGGAGCTTGGGCTCGATGCACCGTCGTTCTCTTTCTATTTTGAAGGAGGACTTCGCTCGCTCGTCGGTTTCCAAAATCACCACCTCGAACCGATTCATAAAGAAATTTTCTACGTCGAAAAAGAACAGGACGGCGTGCAAGTGGAAGTCGCACTCCAGTATGTCGACGACATCACGTCGCGTATTTCAGCGTTCGCCAACAACATCTATACCGCTGAAGGTGGCACACACATCACCGGCTTTAAAGCTGCGCTCACGCGTACGCTGAATTCTAAAAATGGCGGCAGCAAAGACTCAGAGAACTTCACCGGCGAAGACGTGCTCGAAGGGCTCACCGCGGTTGTTTCGGTAAAACTGCGGGAGATCCAATTTGAGGGGCAAACGAAGGGCAAGCTCGGCTCAGTAGAAGCACGTGGCGCGACCGAAGCAGTATTTGGAGAAGCGTTTAGCCAATATCTCGAAGAGAATCCGGATGAAGCTCGTGCGATTATTGCGAAGATTTCGCTCGCGATGAAGGCGCGCAAGGCCGCCAAGGCCGCCAAGGATTCTATTCTCCGCAAAGGTGCGCTCGACGGCATGACGCTCCCGGGTAAACTCGCGGACTGTCAGAGTAAAAGTGCCGAAGAATCCGAGCTCTTTATCGTCGAGGGAGATTCGGCAGGAGGCACCGCAAAGATGGGGCGCGACCGCCGCATACAGGCGGTGTTGCCGCTCCGCGGCAAGATTTTGAACATCGAGCGGGCCCGACTCGACAAGATGCTCGCATCGGAACAAATCAAGAATCTGGTCGTCGCACTCGGTACCGCGATAGGAGATATTTTCAACATCGAGAAATTGCGCTATCACAAAATAATCATCGCGACCGATGCCGACGTGGACGGTGCACACATCCGGACGCTCCTGCTCACGCTCATGTACCGGCACTTCCGTCCGGTAATCGACGGAGGATTCCTCTACATCGCACAGCCGCCGCTTTTTAAAATCAAAAAAGGAAAAACAGTTGCCTACGCATATACAGACGAGGAGCGCATCAAACTCGTCGGTGCGGATATGCCTATTGAAGCGGAGACCAACGACGAGGAGGTTGAAGGCGAGGAAGTCGCGGAAGCCCCGACGCCCGGAGGGGTCGGGGTCCCGACATCCGACGAAGGTCGGAGCGTCGGGAAAAAGGCTCCGAAAATTTCTGTCCAGCGATACAAAGGTTTGGGAGAAATGAACTCCGAAGAACTGTGGGAGACCACAATGGACCCGGCTCGACGTATTTTGAAGCAGGTGCAGATTGATGACGCTGTCGATGCAGACATGGTGTTCGATATGCTCATGGGTACCGACGTCCCCGCCAGAAAGAGCTTCATCCAAAGCCACGCGAAAGAGGCAACGTTGGACATCTAACTCACCGAAAAACACCCCTTTGTTGGCAAGATTTAATTTATTCTTCTGATGCTATGATATTCCTATAGGAACAAGATAGTATATGGGGGAATTAGAAAACAGAGGTAAAAAGCGGGCACGAAAGCGCAATCTAAAGCATGCAATTCTTGCTTCGGTTCAGATTGCATCTCTCGCCGGCATTATGATGACTGCCCCGAATTTACCGTCCGCGCTTGTAAAGCTCGGAATCCTAAACGTAGATCGCTCTACCGGAACAATAAATCGAGCGCGAAACCGTTATGTGCGGGCTGGATTACTCGCGCGCGACAAGGATGGGAGACTTCGTTTGACGCCAAAAGGTCTCACAGAATTACGGCGGACAGAGCTTATGCATGCGGCCGTTACGAAACCGCGCCGTTGGGATGGGCGGTGGCGCATATTGATTTTCGATATTCCGGAGTATCGAAAAACACTTCGGCCTCAGATTCGCCGGTCGCTACAAACCGTCGGGTTTATCCGTTTACAGGATAGCGTTTGGATTTATCCCTACGACTGTGAAGACTTTATCGTGCTTCTCAAAGCGGAGCTTAAAATTGGGAAAGACATTCTCTATATGATAGTAGATGAATTGGAGGGGGATACACGAATCAAAGAGCAGTTCGGATTATTGTGACTCGCTCGAATCCAGGTAAAAGTACTTGTGCTATCTTATTCCTATAGGAATAAGATAGCACATTGGCGAGGTGGGGTTCCAAAGCAAGAGCACGAGAAACGCTGGGCTATTGATTACTTAGTAGATTGGATATGGATTCGGATTCTGATACTGAATCGGATATCCGCCGCCGAGATACTGCGATGCGGTGTTGTTGCCTTCATTGGATTCACGGACGTCGTTTGATGGGTCGACTGAGATGAATACAGAACCGTTGATTGCTTGCGTGAAGCGAAGGGTGTTGGTGATATGCGAGCCCGGTGCGAGCGCGGTCTGAGCCGGCGAGAAGTATGTATACGCTTGTGAGGTCGGGAGCTGAGCTTGGAAGTACCACGTGCCCGTCGAGCCGCTTCCTGTGTTTGCGATATCGAACGAGACGACTCCGTTGCCGAATTGGTCGACAGTCGCTGAGTTGATGCGGACGCTCAGATCTGACGGTCCTGCAGTCGGCTTTGGATTCGACTGTGGCTTCGGAGCCGGGGCTGGGGTTACCGCAGAGGCGGTGATGGTCGTGCTTGCTTCACCGCGTGCTTGTGTGCCTTCACCGCGCGGCATGAATACGATTGAAAAGAGTGACTTTACAGAGGTGGTGCCGGTCAGTGTCGGCAAGACTGCGATTTGCTTTGTAGTGGTGCCTGCAGAAAATGCGGCGCCGCACGGAATCTCAAGGAACTTACCATCCGGTCCCGGTACTTTGTACGAAAGACCTGTCTCGCACTTGTATACAAATGCGTACATGCCCTCAGTTTCCGACGCATGTTTCCACGAAACAGTCATCGTCTCACCGGAATCCGCTTTTGTAGGAGCCGTGACAACAATCGTCGTTGCGTCAACTTTCTTCCCATCAAAGAGAGAAGCGAACCATGGGGAAGAGAGTCGGGCGAGGTGGATGAGACCCCAAATCACAATGATACCGAGGATGATGAACCCGATGATTGCGAGAATGTTCGCAACGAAGCCGGTCCGGCTTGGTTTGTGGGCAGGATGGGTATGCGGATGAGGTGCGTGTGGGTCGGCCATAGAGGTTCTAGATGTCGGCTATCTTTACATATATTGTGGCTGTTGTCAAGTGTAGGAAGAGGCGGGGGTTGACAAGCGTGTCTTTATGGTGTATCGTTTAGCTATGACCGTCGGAACTCCCCATACCTCGCAAAAGCCCCCCGTCGCGGTCTTCTTGGCCGCAACGGTGATTCTTTTCTTTCTCTCGCTTTCTACGGCCGACTCTATCGGTTTCGTGCCCGACTATATCGATGGTTCGACTTCGCTCACCACAGGCAGCATTGCGACGGATGTCGAGCTTACGAATTTGCCGGAACTTGGAGAAGAGGTTGCAGAACCGGCGACGGTTGTTGCATCATCCGTGAAGGTACAGCTCCCGACTCGCCTCAAGATTCCTGCAATCGAACTCGATCTACCGGTGCAAAATCCGAGTACGAAAGATATCGAAGCGCTCGATGTACTTCTACAAAAAGGTCCCGTGCGATATGTTGATTCCGCAAAACTCGGTGAAAAAGGAAATGCGATTATTTTCGGACACTCTTCACACCTGCCGATTGTGCGCAACCAAATGTACAAGGCCTTTAACCGGATTCCGGAGCTTGAAGCGGGGGATTCAATTACCGTGACCGGGACAGATGGCACGGTGTATCTCTATAAGGTAACTTCAATCAAAACAGTAAACGCGGCCGACACATCAATCGACATGTCTACCGAACTCGGCACACGGCTCACGATTGTGACCTGTGACACGCTCACATCGAAAAGCTCGCGCTTCGTGCTCGAAGCAGAGTTCGTGAGCACCCAAGAAATTATATGAAAACATTCATAACCATCGCTGCGGTAGTCGGTTTCTTCTTCACATCGGCATTCGCCCACGCCGAGATGTTGTACGTTCCCTACGAATCAGGTTCTTCGATGCGTACGTATTACGCGGAACCAACGTATTTTGCGCACCCGACATATATCGCACATCCCACCTACATCGCGAGACCGGTCTCGGTCGGGCAACCGGCGACGTTTTCGCACCCGGTGTCTGTTGCGCACCCTGTCAGCGTCGGGCGTTCAGTGGACGTCGCACATCCGGTTACTGTCGGACACCCCGTGACTGTCGGAAGACCGGTAGATGTCGCGCATCCGGTAACTGTCGGCCGACCGGTTGATATCGCACATGCCGTTACAGTCGCGCGCCCCGTAGATATCGCTCATGCCGTAGAAATCGGGCACGCCGTAGACGTTGCTTCTATCGGTGCTCCGGTAGGCAAGGCCGTAGACCTCGGACGCGCTGTCGAGATTGGCCGCGCGGTGGATGTGGGCCGGATTGTAAACATCGGCACCGCCGCTTCAGTCGGCACCATCGTAGATATCGGCCGCCCCGTCGACGTCGGGTATGTCGTTGATGTCGCTCACTCGGTAGATATACAGCGCCCCAGCAAATAGCGGCGTCTTGACGCGCGCGTGTTTCTGGAGCAATACTCAGCATAGTTGTTCCCAAAAGGGATCGCACAAATAGGGAGAATCGCCATGACGGATGAGCCGGGCTCATCGACTGGCGCGACGCGTTCGCGCAAACTGAAAATTATGCTCGGGATAATTCCTGATCCGAGCGGTAGTCCATCGTTTATCTGGCTCGAACGGTGGAATGCGCGCATCATCTGGTTCTTCATTGTGATCGGCGTCCCATTACTCGGCATGAGCGGCTTTGAGCATCTCATAAAGTGGATCATTGCGGCCGCGTGGTTCGCTTTCTGGACGCCATTCTTCATGTATTTCGAGGTTCGCGAACTCATCGGCCAGATGCTCGGGCGCGGCTCTATTCGTTCCGATCAGCTTTCCGAGCAGCAGGATACCGCACAGCTTCCCCGTTACGGTCTGCAATGGGCGGTGTACATCTGGGCTCTCGTCTATGCAATACACGTTACAGTGGCTGTGTTCCCGTTCTTTGCAACGAGCCCGGTACAAGTGTTCTTGGGCAAGCTGGCCGTGCAAATATATTACTCGTGGTGGGACAGCTGGATTACTTACCACTGGGTGGAATGGTTCATCATCTTCCACGCATGGCTCGTGACGAAACGATTCAACAAGCAAACCTACGACGTGGGTAACATCCTCTCGAAGGCGACCCCGATGGGCGAGCGCGTCGAGCGCCGGGTCCCGTCGGGTGGGTGAGCTGGGAACGAGCATATTCTCTCCATAGCGGGGCGCCTCGGCGCCCCGCTATCTTCATATATGTGCGCCGAAGAAGCTTGACATAATCTCATTTTCATAGTATTAAGCCGAGAGTGTTCGAACCAATTCGGATCGAACTCGGTCAATCAAACTGGAGGATACGATATGCGACTGCTACCGGGTTCTACTATTGGCCTGTTCGCAACGCTTAGCTCGATCCTGGTGATGGTGTACTTCGTGTTCGCCATCTGGATCGAAAAGCCGTTTGACCTCGGCATGATGTTTGAAGGGGGCCAGAAGATTCCGAAGGAAACCTACCCGATCATCATGCTCACCATCTGGGCGACGCTGCAAGGTATGAAATCCGAGTGGCGACCCGATGAGGGCGGTCCAGGAAAATTCTGGTACTGGGAAGACAAGGTCACAGCATACGGAATGTTGATCTTCATGATCGCCACGCTTGTGTTGTGCTTCTCGAAGAGCGCGACGCTGACGTTTCTCATCGTCGTGATCGCGTTTCTGATCCAGGCGATTCTCGACGCGCTCCGGAGCAGACGGCGTGGCTCTCGTGCGGGCCATGCGTTGCTCGACCCAAGCATGACAGTCGCGCCCGTCGAACGCGAAGTGCTCTTCCGACTCAAGCCGCGTTACGTCGTGGTCGGGCCGGACGGTCAAGACATGGACGTCGATCCGCGTATGATCACGATGGTGCGCAATACTCCGCCGACGTAGATTCGAAACGGCGGCTGCAAAACGAAAGCGGCGGGTGCAGACTTCTTTTATACTTGACAATACTCCCGCGGGTGATATAATAATTATAAGCTCCGTGGATTATTCACGAGCAAGCACATTCATACCAAGTGGAGGTAGCAATGGCCACCGCGCCAACGCCAGCTCCGGCAGGAGGACCAACAATTCGCATCCAAATGCCGGAAATCGAAATGCATCAGCCGGTGCGGACCGTTGTCTCGCCGGCAAACCAACAACAAGCATCGCACGGCACTGAAGGAAACCAGGCCGAGCAAACGAAGGGAGCCAACATGGCACGCTACGCACTTATCGGCTTTATCGCCCTGCTCGCCGCGATCTTTCTGTACCAGGTGACGGGGCGTATGCTCGATCATTTCTTCCCCATGGAAAAGGAGCGAATCGTCGGCAGACAGCCTCCGCCGCGGAATACTCCGCGTCCGGAACGCTTACCGGGCCCGAATGTTGAGTCGTCGCCGGGCGCGATTCAAGTTGCTCCCGACTACGTGATTCGCTATACCGGCCGTTCGTGCCCGCGTAGCGACGGATCAACGGGGGCGCAGGGCTACACTCCTGACGGGCAACTCGCCTGCTACCGCTTCTGACTGATCGTCAGTTCGCGAGCAAAGTGAAATGAGGGCGCAGCTACGGCTGCGCCCTCTTCTTTTTATGAAGACAGGACTTGACGAGATAGATTTACATGATATAATGTCCGAACGAGGCCATAATGCTTCTACTTGGTCTTTCACGTCATTTCAAACAAGCAGGAAGGAAACCCCATGCGTACGCTCATGCTTTCGGCATCTCTTGTCGTCGGCACTCTGGTGCTCACGGCTCTTACGCCCGCCGATGCGCAATCGCGCAGCCGTCAGTGTTCCGACGATAATTCGCGGTTCGTAAACGGTTACGGTTGGGTGTGCCGGCAGCCGCA
>Ga0209542_10010835_pt1 | contig 16322 bp, 22 predicted proteins | sample RifCSPhighO2_01_FD_184028 | JGI IMG/M metagenome (GOLD analysis project Ga0209542, IMG submission 184028) | Soil microbial communities from Rifle, Colorado - Rifle CSP2_plank highO2_0.1 (SPAdes) (version 2) | ecosystem: Environmental > Terrestrial > Deep subsurface > Rock core/Sediment ...
TCTTGATGTTAAAGAAACGCGGATGGCGCATTGTCGGCGTCGAACAAGACCCTCAAGCGCGGAATTATCGCATGTTCAAAACAAAAGCGCCGACGGTCTTCGTGTTCGGGAACGAAGTGCGCGGACTCTCGACGAGGCTCCGAAAAGCATGCAATTCGCTCATTGAGATACCCATGCATGGCCGGAAAGAATCACTGAATGTTTCCGTTGCGGCGGGGATCATTTTGTTCTCGGTACGGTGAAGGCGCAGCAGGGTACGTATTTTTTGCCTGCGGAACTCGCTATCGCTCAAACAGTCCTCGGCTGCAAAATGCGCACCCTGCTGCGCCTTCAGTATGTTATGACATCTACGGTGCGGCCCTCTTTGTCGAGGAGTCGGATGACGTCGTGCGAGTTGCGCCACAGCTCTCCCGCGGAGTTTAGGTAGATGCGCCACGAATCCTGCGAGAAACTGCTCTTCCCGCGGTTGTTTAGTATGCAGCCATTGTAGGAGAGGTTGTTCGCGAGGAATATTCTGCACGCGGGCGCGATGTTTGAAGGAACAGAGAGAGGTAGAGCGCAGGGTGGAAGCGACTCCGCGAAATCAAAACACGCATCGCCATACGTGCGCAGGTTGTCGGGCGTGAGAGGAAGGAGTCCGCGCGCGGGTGGGCAAGAGCGGGAGAGTGCAGGCACGAACGTTTGCAGCCCGGCCAGGTAGCCGGTGCACACATTCTCTCTGAACGACGTCCCTACAGGCGAGCTCTTCGAAGAGATTATCGCTTTCGCACCAGGGCTGAGGTAGATGTCTTGCTGCGGATTTAGGTCACCGAGGACGAAAACATCAGAGCCGCGTGGGATGTAAGCACGTATGCCGGTGAGCACACTCTGGAGCGACCACCCGGCAACGCCGATAGGCGCCGTATTCTCCGACGCCACCTCCGCCTCAATGTGTTCGGCGGCAAGTCTCTCCGCCGCGCCGCTCTCCGCTATCCTGATCTTACCGCGGTAGGGAGATGGTTCGCCGAACGTTTTCGTCGCTTCCATTTGCGCGAAGAGGGAGTCGTATTCCTTCTGTGAGCGTCCCTCCTCTTCCTGTGTTCCATCTTCCATAGCCTCTTCCGCATCCCTTATCTCTGAAAGGTCGGCACCGAGAGTGAGTTCGGCCGGTTGCCACGGGAGCCGAAATTCTCCGGTCGAAGTGGCGCTCCAGAACAGTAGATTAAAGGAGTTCGTGATCCCGCGGGCAGCTGCCCCGATCTTGCGTGGGCCTCCGGTGGCGAGCCAGAGCAGGAGAAGGATTACGACTGTCGCGAGGACGAAACCCAGGAGGATCTTCTTGATCATGCGGTCATTATACCCCTCGTCCCTTCTTCAATGCTTCGATCTCCTCACGAGCGACCGCTGCGTCGCTCCACGGCGTCTTTGTTCCGTGCGGACCGCAGATGGAAGGATCTGTTCCCTTGCCCGTGATCAAAACAGCAACGCTGTTTTGATCATCCCGAGCTTTGTCGAGGGGTTGGCCCTTCGACCCGTTCGACCAGCTCAGGGCGATTTCGAGGGCTCTCGAAATCGCCTCCCGCCTATCCATGATGACTGCCGGTTTTTTGCTCATGCCGTGCGCGATATCGTCCACGATCTGTTTCGGGTCTTCATCGTATGAGTCCTCGTCCGTGAGTATCACCTCGGCACAATACTCGCTTGCGATGCGCCCCATTATCGGACGCTTCCATGCATCCCGCCCCCCACCTGTTGCGCCGAGCACGCATATTTTCTTCACGTTTTTGTACGCCTCATAGAAGGCCGTGAGCGAATCCGGAGTATGCGCGTAATCGACGACGACAGAAAAGTCCTGGCCGGCGTCTATCCTTTCCGCCCGGCCCGGTATGCGCTCGATGGCACATAAGGCTTCTGCGATGACCTTCGTGCCGATACCGAGCGCTCGTGCGAGTGTTGCGGAGGCGAGCGCGTTCTTCAGGGAGAATTCTCCGGGCAGCTTCAGCGATATCAACGTGTTCTCAAAAGTGAATTGCCCCCCGCGTTCATTAGCGGAAAACGGAGTGCATGCAGATAGCGAGAAGGGAAGTGCGTGTTCGACCGGAAGCGTAAGGTAACGTCCGCTCTCCTTGTCGTCGGCGTTCGCGACGATCATCCGGGGGCGCTTTCGCGAACGCACGAGTTGCTTTCCTATTTCGAGTTTTGCATCAGCATATGCTTCGTAAGAACCGTGCGACTCGATGTGTTCAGGGGCAAGATTGGTAAATATGAGCGCGTCGAGGTCCAGGAATCGGTGACGATGCTGCCTGGCGCCTTCCGATGTGGCCTCAAGTACAGCAGCCGTGCAGCCGGAGCGCAGAGCATCGTAGAGGAATTTTTGGGTGAAGAACCTGCCGGGCGTCGACATGCGAGTGAGGTTTGGGCGTGAGACGTCGGCGAGCTTGAATCGGATCGAGTTGATGAGCGCGGTTCTGTACCCGGCTCTTTCCAGGACGGCATTCACCATTTCCGTCACCGAAGTCTTCCCCTTTGTGCCGGTCACTGCGACGACCAGAAGCGAGCGCGAAGGGTATCCGTAAAAAATCGCTCCGCAGCAAGCGAGGGTTAGGTGGTAGAGAGAAAGTATCTTCTGCAAAAGCGGAGCAGGTACGACCGCCGCGAGGATTTTTTTCAGAGTTCGCATTGTATGCCGCGTTACTTTCCGCCGACCATCCTCAAAGCTTCGCGTAGCCGGGCGCTGCTTCCCTCGACATCGGCAGGGACTTTGCGCAGCGCCTCCCGCGATTCTGAAGGCGTATACCCAAGCGCGCGCATTGCTTCGAGCGCCTCTTCGTCGCCGGAAATAGCGCGCGCCCCTTGCTCGGAGCCAGAGCCGACCTTCTCGCGAAGCTCAAGGACGATTTTGTCGGCCGTCTTTTTTCCTACCCCGGACACCTTGGTGAGGTACACGGCGTTGCCGGTCGCTATCGCATTTTTCAAAGTTTCAACATCCGCCAAGTCGAGGATAGCGAGCGCGGATTTGGGGCCGATCCCCGGGACCACCAAGAGAAGCTCGAAGAAATGGAGGTCGTCCTCGCGTTCGAATCCATAAAGGTCGAGCGAAGTTTCTCTTACCGCGAGATATGTCCAAAGAGAAGTTTCTTGCCCCGGCTTTAGCCGTGCGAGCGTCTCGCGCGTGGCAGCGATCTTGTACCCGACGCCTCCCGCCGAGACTATCGCGGATCCGGCTCGCTTCGCCACGGTTTTTCCGTCTATACGGCCGATCATTGGAGTAAGTGTACAGCGAACAATGGACAGTGAACAGAAGACTGAAGAGAAGCAGCCTTGTCTATAGCCGCCCGGTGGTGTAGTATCGCTCGACATGGCACGAACAAGTTCAGCCAAAAAAGCACAGCGCGTGGCGCTTCGCCGACGTGTTTTCAATGCGCGTCGCAAAGGGACGATGAAAGACGCGGTGAAGGACGTTGCGAAACTTATTGCAAAAAAAGACAAGACCGGGGCAGTGGCGCTCCTGCCCGCGCTCTACAAGGCGATAGACAAGGCTGCAAAGAACGGCACCATCAACAAAAATACCGCATCGCGCATGAAATCACGTATCACAAAGAGGGCGCAGGCGCTCTCTGCATAGGCTTCTTGCCCTGGTCAATACTCACGATTACTTCCACACAGTAGCCCACAACTCTCGCTTTGCCGTCGCAAAGCTCGGTTGCAGGCCCCGGCTCGCGGTTCGGCGAGCTCGCCTCACATCGCTCCGCCCAGCACCAAAGCAGAAAATCCCGCTCAAGCGGGATATTTCTGTCTTTGGTGCTCCCGGTTGGAATCGAACCAACATCGTATCCTCCGCAAGGATATATCCTATCCATTGAACGACGGGAGCAACACCGCTGTCCTTCGCGAGAAATGTACCACATTTCAATGTTATTCACATTCGCCCCGGCACATGCTCGCGCAGGTAGTATCATAGTGGGATGGATAAATCCCGTGTGGGGGAGCGTGGTACGTCGGTACTTGGCGCTCTCGTTCTCGCGCTCATGCTCGGCACAGGCGCGGTCGTGACTTTCGAACTCGCCGGCCCATCACCGGCCTCCGTTTCTCAAACCGGAGCGTCGGGTGTTTTGGCGGTGGAAAAAAAGGCCCCTACAAAATTAAGAGCAGAAAAATGCACAAATGTATACGCGTGCAATCAGGTGGCGGTGGCAAATTCCAAGGAGGTGCTTAGTCAGCCTTGCACTCCCGGATTTGATTACGTGGTAGACGAGAAAAAGGGGAAGATAGAGGTGAAAGCAACTGCACAAAATCCAGGGGCTTGTCCAAAGTCTGCGACCGAAGTGCCCTCCGAAGCAGAATTGCGGAACGATAAGGTTGTCACAAAAGAAGTGGCAGACGCAAAACTCAAGTTGAATAAGTGTTCGGACAAAAATTTAGTAAGGGGCTATATTCCGAAAGGGACGACGGGCTCGTGTACATATAAATACTGTGGCTCCATTGACTTGAAAGAGGTGCGACAAGGTGGCAAAACCGTCCCGGCAGAATCTATGGACCTCGACTGCGCGACTGGCGAGGGCGATGGCAAGACGCTTGGAGATATCAGATCAGCGGCGCGGTCCGAGAAACTCCCTGACCTAATTGCTGGGCTATCGGATGCGGACAAAGCCCGATTAGACCAGAGTGGGCTGACTGGCTTAGAGCAACGGGCGGCGGGACGCATCAATGACTCGCTTATGGCAAGTGAACAAAGTGTTGCAGAGAGCATAGCAAAGACTATGCGTGAACGACGAGACATCGAGGCCTCACTGAAGGCGTGTGAGACCGCGGCAGGATGCCCGACCGGAACGACAAAAGACGACCTGAAAACAGAGAGAGAGAAGCTTATCGCAAAGGAAATGGATTTGCGTCGAGACATGAGTCGTCTTAGTGCTCTAGAGGCAACACCCCTAGCCGACATTGCCGCGAAGGGTCCGCCGGGAAAGGAGGAAGTGATCACCTGCGTAGGAACTACATGCAAAGATTCAACCGGCAAGGTGGTTCCACCGCCAGGATCTGGTGGTGGGGGTGGTGGCGGAGGTGGAGGAAGCAACGAAACATTTGGGAAACCAGGAGGTGGAGGTGGCGATCTCAGCCAACTCCTCAAGGGTCTTACAGGACAAAATCAGCCGCCGCCGGGGAACGGGGTACCACAGCCGGCCGGTACGTGCAGTCCGAGTATGATATGCGGCAACAACACTATTTACTCTCGCAATAATCAGTGTGTCGACCAGGCGATGCAACAGTGCCAGTACGGCTGTTCCGGAACACAGTGTTCTCAACCGCCTCCGCAAGGTACCGGCTGTCTCACTGCACCTTCCCAGCCGGATCCGTCGGGATGTCAGAACGGAACATATAAACCTACATATGGCGGGACAAATAATGCCTGCGTCGTCGGGTGGCAGTGTGTGCCCGGCACGGGCGGCGGGGGAACAGCGCCGACAGCACAACTCTCATGTCAGCCGAAAGTGGCGGATGTCGGCATGGAAGCTTTGATAACGTTCTCATGCTCGGCAGGTACGAGCTCCGGCAGCGGCTTCAACACGAATGGTGCGCAGTCCGGTTCTGCGACGACCACCCTCTCGGCTCCTCCGGGGAACACCAATACGGCAAACTTCGGGCTCACGTGCACAAATGCCGGTCTCACAGGCAGCGCGCAGTGCAGCATTCAGGTCGGGAAGCCCGGCATCGTTCTCGTAGCGAATCCGAAGACCGTAGTTTCAGGAAAAACTTCTGCGCTCGGCTGGGTCACCTCCGGCATGCAAAAATGCATCATTTCGAGTCCGAACCTATCGGATTTCACTTCGCAGAACGCTGACAAAACGAGCGTGAACGGCACGGCGACGACGCCGCCATTGACCGCGACAAACTCCGCAACGACCACGTACAACTTTCTTCTCTCGTGCGTGACGCTTGGCGGCGGTACGCGGCAAGCGAGCACGACCGTCTCTGCGACGCCATAAACATCAAGGCTAACTATCAAGGTCCGACCTTTGGAATTCCTTCAAGGTCGGACCTTTGTATTACAGTCCGAAGAACTCAAGCACCTTGTGCCAGATCGGTTCTTTCATTGGCACTTCTTCGCATCGCTCGGTAAGGTAGGCACGCACTAGCTTTGGGTCCATTTCAGCAAGCGGGATAACGAAATTGGGTGACATCCACTTTATGGTATCGACGAGCAATACGGGGGGATCCGCGTCGTGGTCTTCTACCCAGAAGGAGATTATCTCCTCATAACGATGCATAGTTTCGTCGATGCGGATACCGCGATCGGAAAGCTCGAAGTCGACGAGCGGAGGGGGTGACTGTGCGAGAACACCGAGAGTGGCCGCCGCAACGAGAATAAGTATCGCAAAGAGAAAATTGCCGAAGATAGCGCTGATGAGCGCGGTGCAGACGGCGAAGATGCCGAGCGCCCAATACCAATCGCGCGTGCGCTCCACGTGCTCGTGTTCGTACGCGCGCCAGCGCACAGGGGCGGAAGATAGCATGGACTATATTTTACCCCGTTAGAAAGATAAACGCTCGCTGTTATCTTGCGTTCACCTGCCAGTTATCGGGGGTGCTACGGGGAAATGTAGTTGTCACACCCTTGGGCGTACCCTCTGATGGAACTTGTCTCAAGACAGAAGTTTATGTTGTAGGTGCTTCCGCTCGCATCCGAAACATAACTGTATTGATAGATACTCGGGTCCTTCGGCATCGTGGACATTGCTCCTGATGAGATGATCGCCGACCCTACGGTCGAAGTGGCGGTCAAGGTAGTTGTCGCCGCCGCTATCGGATAGCTGCCGAAGTCGGAAGAGTAAATGGTAAGGGCTTTTCGGACTTGGTCTACATCCTCGATGCGCTTTGCGTCGCGCGCCTTCGATTGCACGCTCGAGAGCGAGGCAATGACTATCGAAGCGAGGAGGCCGATTATCGCAATAACAACGAGTAATTCAATGAGGGTGAAGCCTCTACGGTATGTATTCATATGTTGGCATTGTATCCTGCTTGTGGCGCCCACAAATACCGCCTGTGTATAGTCGGCGGAGGGGGTGAGATTCGAACTCACGGTGCCTTGCAGCACTCTTGTTTTCAAGACAAGTGCATTAGACCACTCTGCCACCCCTCCCAAGCAACCGTTGTACCATATATCTATGTCGTCATATACAGGCGTCGTGCAAAAAGGCATGAGGCGCGGGCACGCGCTCGGTTTCCCGACCGCCAATATAGAAGTTCCATATATGGAACTATCGGGCATCTATGTCGCGCTTGTCACCGTTGAGGGAAAAACATATCAAGCGGCGGCTTTCGCGGACCACGAGCGCAGTATCCTCGAGGCGCATATTCTGGATTTTTCCGATGATCTGTATGGCAAGGGAATAACCATCGAGCTTCTCGAAAAGATCCGCGACAACAAGAGATTTGAGAACGACGATGACCTTCGCGCCGCCATTGCCGACGACATCAAACGCGTTCGCGAATCTTTCAGTAAAGTATGACAAGAATAATGGTATTCGGGACATTCGACATGATCCATGAGGGTCATGAGGATTTTTTTCGGCAGGCCAGAGCCCTTGCTCGCCCTGAGTCTGGTCGAAGGGCTCCCGAGCCGTACCTTATCGTCTCCGTCGCACGCGACGCATCATCCTCGCGCGTCAAGGGTGCCTCGCCTCGTCACGCAGAGGGGGAACGCTTGGCACATGTCGCCGAACATCCGCTTGTGGATAAGGCGATGCTTGGGGACGAGGTCGGATATTTAAAGCACATCATGGAAGAGAAACCGGACATCATCGCGCTCGGATACGATCAAAGTGGAGAATTCGTCGACGATCTAGAGCACGACCTTGAGAAAGAGGGGATGAGCGTACGCGTGGTCCGGCTTGCCGCGCATCGGCCCGACGTGTATAAAACATCGAAGTTGTTATGAGATACCTCGGCATCGACTACGGCGCGAAACGCATCGGGCTCGCGATATCGAGCGAAAATATCGCATTTCCACGCGGCGTCATTCCGAACAACGCGAGCCTCTTTGCGACCCTTGCTGACATCATTAAGAAGGAACGGATATCCGCTATCGTCGTGGGTGACACTCGCTCGTTCGGCGGCTTAGAGAACCCGATCACAAAAGAGGCCGAGGACTTTGTTGAGAGGTTAACGGCAGAGACAGGATTGCACGTGGTCTCGGCAGGGGAGGCGGGGAGCTCTATCGAGGCCTCGCGGTATGCGCCAAATGAACAAAAACATGATGATGCCGCAGCAGCGTTCATTCTGCAGCGGTATCTAGACATGCAAGATACAAGTAACAAGAGACAATAACCAAATGTCAAGCGAGCTTGTTTCTTGTCTCTTGGGATTTGGTCATTGATATTCTATTGTGTATCCATGGACACAATAGAATATTCTGATTTTGCAAAGCTCGACATACGCATAGGCACGGTCGTTGCAGCCGAGCTTGTCCCAGAAACGGACAAGCTCATCAAATGTACGGTGGATCTCGGTGAATTGGGTACCCGTACGATAGTTTCAGGAGTCGCACAGTGGAAGACGCCCGAAGAATTGGTCGGCAAGCAACTTCCGTATATCGCGAATCTCGCCCCAAGAGTACTTCGGGGGATAGAAAGCCAAGGGATGCTTCTTGCGGCAAGCGACGAGACGGGAGTCGCGCTCCTTTTTCCAGAGCGCTTCATGCCGCCGGGCGCGAAGTTGCGCTGAAGCGCCCCCGCCTGCCAGCGGGCAGGTTATACTTATCGGCATGACCGTGCCCGTCTTTGGCGGTATTTTCCGAGGCTTCACCAACGTACTTACACGGTGGTTCCCTCTTCCTAAGACACTCCTTCCGCCTGCCGCCGGGGTCGATATCTCCGACACAGCCATCAAGTGGATCGTTCTTGAGCCGTGCGTTAAGGGAAAGCGCGTGCGGTCTTTTGGCCAGGAGCCGCTTCCGGATGGAACGGTCGTGAACGGGATCGTGAAAGATGTCTCCGCCTTTGCGAATGCTTTAGGCGAGATGAAAAAGAAAATGGGCGGTATTGAATGCGCTCACGCAGCGTTGCCCGAAGAAGCGGCCTATATTTTTAGTATGCATGTTCCGGAGAATTCGTCGCGCGAGCAAACTCTTTCTATGATCGAGTTCGAGTTGGAAGGTAGGGTGCCGATCGCACCGTCCGCCGCTCTCTATGATTTCGACATCATCATGAGGCATGACGGTGAGGGCGAAGAGATAGGCGTGGTCGTATTTCCCAGAGATCTCGCAGCGAGCTATGCCGAGGCGTTCGCCCTCGCGAAAGTCCATCTTCTTTCACTTGAGGTGGAGGCTAATTCGATCGCGCGCGCTGTTTCTAGCGGCCCGGCGGAACCCATCACTCTCCTGGTAGATTTCGGACGCCTCAGGACCGCCTTTGCTGTTCTTAAGAGCGGCAAGCCGATCTTTACGTCGACCGTCGAGGTCGGCGGGGAGACAATAGATCGCGCGATAGTAGAGAAGCTTTCACTTTCTCCGGAAGGTCTCACTGCATTCAAAAATGAGCAGGGGTTCCTTGCCGAAGGCGGGAAAGGCTCTCCCGGGGTAGAAGCCATTTCCGGCACTGTCTCCGCGCTTGCCGACGAAGTAGCGCGGCACTACCAGTATTGGGACACGCGAAGAAACGAGAGAGGAGAACGTGTAACACCCGTTGAGCGTGTACTTCTTGTCGGCGGAGGAGCGAACCTTAAGGGCTTGCCGGATTACATCGCAGCACGTGTCCAGGCCGAGTGTACTCGTCCTAACATCTGGCAGAATGTCTGCTCGTTCGACGATTATATCCCGCCTATCGATCGCAGAGAGTCGCTCCAGTACGTAACTGCAATTGGACTTGCCTTGAGGGGGATCTGACTATGGTGAACATTCTTCCGCAGGATTCGTTGAAGACAGTACGGCACTTCTACCGGTCGCGCGCGGTCGTTGCCGGTTCCCTTGTTGCATCTGCCTGTGGCGCCGTTGCGCTTCTCGCTCTCTTGTCTGCGTATACGGTCATAAACACAGTGCCCGCGTCGCTCGAAGGGTTTCCAGAGGTTAAATTGCCCGCATCGTCCGGGGAAGACCGGGAAGAGGTCGTCCGCGCACAGATCCTTCTTAAGGAATTCGAGCCGCTCGCTTCGTCGGCATCGTCCAGCATGGAGTTCATCGGGGCCGCGCTACTCGCGCGTCCCGCGGGTGTGCTTGTGCAGAACATACACATCACACGCGGCACTTCTGCGACACTGGTTCTTGCAGGTACAGCTCCATCACGCGATGACATCAACGCATATCGGATATCCCTCTCAAAAGACCCGCATTTCAAAAGCGTATCCGTACCTATTGGGATACTGGCCGGTGCTAAAGACGACCGCTTTACCGTAACACTTACGGGTGACTTTTGACCTGATATGCCCCGACACACAACATGGCATAACACTGGTTGCGGAATATTCCAGATCAGTCTGGCACATTTTAATTACGAACTGCGTCTGTCGAACGCGGAGTTTGGCATTGTAGAAACAATGCCATGTTGTGTGTAGGGGTATGCGTTCATTTACAACAACATATCTACCGTGGGTCACCGCTCTCCTCGCTATCGCGCTGTGGATAGGGGTCGGATACTTTGCGTGGACGATCTATTCACAGGAGTCTCTCAGCGCGGAAAAAATTGCCGATCTCGATCAGGAATCAGTCCGTCAGGCGGCGGCCTTGCGTCTGCATGCACTTGTACGGGACACGAAAGAAGAACGTACGAAGCTTGAGGACATTGCGCGCGTGGACATCATCGAAATGCTGGAGTCCGTCGAGCAGGTTGGACGTGATGTTGGCATCTCAATAGAGATCGGGCAGGCAATTTCCGCCCCCGACTCCGGTGGGGGGTCGAAAGTGCGCTCTGTAGGATTTGTTGTCGAAGGAGAAGGGTCGTTTGCAAAGGTCATGCATGCCGCCGCACTTTTTGAGGCGCTCCCCAAGCCTTCCTTTGTCGACGAGCTCCAGTTTGAGATGATTCCCGCAAGTTCAGCTGGTTCTAAGAAGTCCGCCGCGAGTCTATGGCACCTTGTCGTTCACATGCGATTTATCAGTACTGCTGAGATCTCACCATGAAATGGATAAACTCAACGTGGATGCATATAAGTGATACATGGAGCTATCGGAGTGAGCCTGAACGCCTGCGCATTTTGATAGAAGCCTATTGGCGCGTGCTGCTAGGAGCAGCCGGGGTTGTCATGATATGTGCGGTACTCTACAGTTCCGCCAATCTCATTTCAGCGCTCGGTCGCGAGGAGGGCGAGCCGACACTTTCTCCCAGCGGCGGAAGAACAACATTCAACCGCGCTGGTCTACAGGCGGCTCTTAGTGGATTTGCAGAACGCGAGACGAATTACGAGTTTCTTAAGAAGAATCCGCCAAACTTCGCAGACCCTTCAAAATAGTGACAAGAAGAGATACGATGGCAGGAACCCCTCGTAGCACAATGGACAGTGCGGCGGACTTCTAAGCCGTTGATGTTGGTTCGATTCCAACCGAGGGGAGACGCGCGCTTAGCTCAGTGGTAGAGCAACGTCCTTACACGACGAGGGTCGGGGGTTCGATCCCCTCAGCGCGCACATGGATGTCGAAGAGGTAAAGTGTATCGTTTCGGGCAAAGTTCAAGGGGTGTTCTATCGCGACTTTGTCGCGAAGCATGCGCGGCACTTGGCTATCGCAGGATATGTCAGGAACGCACCTGATTTCAAGGTCGAAGTAGTCGCACAAGGGTACAGAGACAAACTCGACAAGCTTATCGAGCATTTGCACAAAGGACCCTTTCTCGCTCGCGTGTCTAAGGTCGATGTGGAATGGCGGGAGCTGTCGGAGAAATTCGGGTCGTTCGACGTTGTTTTCTAGCGGTGTGGATGGTATAGTGCCGCGGCATATGGCAGTAAAAGTATCACCAATAGACATGGACGCGCGAAAAACCCTTGACCTTCGGCCGGGGGATACCGTACGCGTGTGGCAGAAGATAGAGGAGGCCAAGGGAAAGTATCGCCTGCAGGCATTCGAAGGCCTCGTTTTGGCACGCAAACACGGAACGGAGCCGGGCGCGACGTTCACCGTGCGACGCGTTCTCTCGGGCGTCGGCGTGGAGAAAATATTCCCTCTTTACTCACCAATGATAGACAAAGTCGAGATCCTCAAGAGAAGTCGCGTACGGAGGGCAAAACTCTACTACATTCGCGACAAGGTCTCGCGCGAAGCACGCCGACAGTTACGCAGGACCCGAATAATGGGCGGTTCCCCGGTGGAAGAATCGAAGCTCGAAGCCGCAGCGGAGGCGGATGTGCGTGAAGAGAGCGAGCCGATAGCGGTGGAAACTGGAACTCCGCAGAAAAACAAGTAAAATAAGTCTCATCAAGTAAGACTCGAATCGAGGTACTTGACAAAGTGGTGCGCAGGTGTTGAAATTGGTAGACATTACGCCTTGAGGTGGCGTAGCCCGCAAGGGCGTGGGGGTTCGAGTCCCCCCCTGCGCACAAATACTCCAACGCCTTGTTATGATTGCCGCATGGCGTTCTTCACGGGGAAAGGCGACAAAGGAACGACAAAACTTTTTGATACGCCCTCTGGCGCGCGAGTACTAAAGTCCTCTGCCATCTTCGAGTGCCTGGGGCAGCTCGATGAGCTGAACACCGTTGTCGGGTGGTGCAAGGTCGCTTGTCCAGATGATTTTTATTTCCAAGATAGAAGCGGGGGAGATCTTCTACATGATGTTCAAGACCATATTTTTACGATACAAGCAGAAGCGGCCGGTGCGGCGAAGTCGGTCCCGCAGTCGAGTATCGAGAAAATGAGCACGCTCATTAACGAGATAGAGAAAGAACTTCCCGAAATTAAAACGTTCCTCGTGCCGGGCGGCACCGAATTTTCCGCCCGCCTTGATATTGCCCGAGCTGTTTCTCGGCGCGCCGAAAGAAGACTCGTCGTCCTACATGAATCCGGAGAACGTTCTATCTCCGAATCAAGTCGGGCGTATGCCAACAGGCTCTCCTCGCTTTTTTACGCGCTCACGCGTCTTGCGAACCACCGCGCGGGCATAATAGAAAAACCGCCCGCGTATCAGGGTGGCGCGTAGTCTATGGTCAGACAGTACTTGCAAAAACTCCCGAAAAACGTCGAGGAACTGGCACATTGGTACATGCGCTACATTTCCCCGCTCTCTCTCATCGCGGCGCTTCTTTTGGATTACTTCGTCCTTTTGCGGCGCGTCGATCTCTGGATAGGCAACCTCCTCCTCTTCTCCTACCTCGTGCTCGCGGCGCTGTGCATTACCGTCATAAACCTGGTGGAAGCAGGTCGCCTCCGTCATCCGTGGATCCTCACAACGATGCCTATGATACCGGTCGTGGCGCAGTTCGCGTTTGGCGGGCTTTTCGCGGGGTACCTTTCGCTCTATTCGAGGAGCGCCGCGGTGGAAATAAGCTGGATATTTATTCTCATCATCGCGGCACTCCTCGTGGGCAACGAGCGGTTCGTGCGCCTCTACACGCGTTTCGTCTTCCAGTTCAGCATATTTTTCACGGTACTGTTTTCCTTCTTCATTTTTTTTCTGCCGGTCGTCTCCGGAAAGATAGGCCCGTACATGTTCCTCGCAAGCGGGGCGTTGAGCCTTGTGGTCATCACGAGTTTCTATTATTTTCTCTTGTACCTCGTTCCGGAGCGTGCGAAGACGGAGAGAACGAGCGTCGCGCGCTCTATAGCGGTCATCTTCGTCACGTTCAACGTACTGTATTTTACCGGCGCCATCCCGCCTTTGCCGCTTGCTCTGAAAGATGCCGGGGTGTACCACGGTGCCACGCGGGTGGAAAACGAATACCGTCTCCTTGGAGAGCCGACAAAATGGTATGAGGCGTATTTGCGATACAACGCTGTTTTTCACAGTACGCCGGGGGAGTCTGCGTACGTGTACACAGCCATTTTTGCACCGACCGGCCTCAACGCGACCGTCTTCCACGAGTGGCAGCGGTATGATGAAAATACGGACGAGTGGATAACGGAAGAGACCATACCGTTTTATATCGTCGGCGGCCGCGATGGCGGCTATCGCGGCTACTCAATAAAGTCCGATATCGCTTCTGGGAAGTGGCGCGTAAATGTTGTGACGGAGTTTGGACAGCTTATCGGTCGAGTTGCCTTCGATGTTGTTGAGGTTTCCGAGCCGGCGCCGGTGCAGGTGGTGATCCGATAACGCCACTTTTCTCGCGTCGTAGGTGCAAATTTGTTATAACTCCAATGTTCGCATGGCGATCGTGGTGTAACGGTTAACACTGGAGCTTGTGGGAAAGATAATCCCCCCAGAAACCCAATGTTACAATGGCGGAATGGCTGTCGATGTAGTTTGTAGAAGATGTCAGAAGCATTTCGCGGTCAAACCCTTTTTTATAAAGATCGGTGCAGGAAAATACTGCTCAGCGAAGTGTCAGCACGAAGCTGCGCGTACTGGAACGTGGTTCAAGTGTGATGGATGTGGCAAGGACGTTTACCGTACTCCAAAGTATATAAATGCCTCGAAAAGTAAGAAATATTTTTGCGGTAAATCATGTCAGACAATATGGAGAAACAAGGAATTCAGCGGCACGCGTCATGCGGCGTGGAGACACGGAAGAGGGTCGTATCGGAATATCATGACTCGCGCGGGCAGGGAGGTGAAGTGTGAATTTTGTGGCACTACCGATAAGCGGGTCATTGTCGTGCATCACAAGGATAAGGATAGGACGAATAATAAGCTGAATAATCTTTCTTGGCTTTGTCGCAATTGCCACTACATAGTTCACAATTTCCCCGATGGACGCATGCGGGGTTTGCTTGTATAGTTTCTTTTCGATGGCGGCCGTAGCTCAATGGCAGAGTTCCTGGTTGTGGTCCAGGCGGTTGTGGGTTCGATCCCCACCGGTCGCCCCTGAATAGGTTCGACCCGTCCGTTCGCACGCGGATGCGTGTGTCGGGTTCCCCGCCTACCGTCATGCAGGCCGACGATCGTCCTTGTCAGATGGCCGTACGTCTTTGTAGGTGAGCGTATACGGTTTTCCGAAGAAGATCATCCAGAAAAAATTGAGCGCGTAGCGCACCCCCATGCGTACAACGCCCTCATGTTTGAGCCTGCGGGCGGAAGTATATATAGGCAGTTTGAATGTCCATTGAACGGTACCTATTTTCGAGAGACGTTGCGCCGTATCGGTGTCGTCTCCATAGAATTCGATAGAGGTGTTGTGTCCGCCTATCTTTTCTAACGCTGTGCGCCGAACGACAAAATTCCCCCCTTGCAACGTGGCGCCGGCATGGAACACGTGCTGCATCAAAAAGTTCACTACGGGGTAGGTGGAGATGAACAATTGCGTTGGTACCCGCTTCCACGCGGGGAGGTCGTAGTAGATGAAAGGGCCCGTGATGGCGACAAGCGCCGGGTCGCGCTCGAATCCACGCATTGCCGTCGTGAGCCAACCTGGGGGAACGACAGTATCGGCGTCGAGACTCGCGATGAATTCTCCCGTTGAGGCCTTGAAGCCTGTCTGCCGGGCACGGTTCGCGCCCTTCAAGCTTTCCGCGACGACCCGTACTCGCGGGAAGCTTGCCGCTATCCCCCTCGTTCTGTCAGTCGAGCCGTTGTCGGCGACCACTATCTCCGCCTCGTACCCGCTCCTCTCTATCTCCCGATTTACGGACTCCAGGCACTTTCCTATCAGTTGCTCCTCGTTATAAGCGGGCATTACGAAGCTTACCTTCATCCCGACAGTATAGCGTGTGAGATAATCCTTACATGCAGGAGTCTTTTTTTGGCGAGAGAGGCATCTACTATCGGATCAGCGAAGTCCGCGCGGACCGATCCACCCTTCTCTTGATACACGGGCTCTCCGGGAGTTCTGCCGTGTGGTTGCCATACGAAAAAACGTTCGAGAGCTCGCACAACGTTCTCTCGCTCGACCTGCGGGGCCACGGAAAGTCCAAACAGTGGTCGAAGTACCATGAGTATGACCTTCATTTTTTTGCGGAAGATGTACGCGCACTTTTGAGGCATGTGGGCATAGAGGAATACATGCTTGTCGCACACTCGTTCGGCACTCTAGTCGCGCTCGAACTCCTGAAGGACAAGGGTGGCGCGCAAAGAGCCCTTCTCATGAGCCCGAATTATGCGGTTCATCGAATGCTTCGCTCGCGTCTTACGCACTGGCCACTCGCGTTCGTCACCGCGATTTTTTCCAGACTCCCATCGATCCACTGGCGAGGTGACCACATCGATTACTCGGTACTGGGATACACGAGCGATTGGGATTACCGCCGACTCTATCTAGATATCCGCAAC
>Ga0209542_10010836_pt1 | contig 16322 bp, 20 predicted proteins | sample RifCSPhighO2_01_FD_184028 | JGI IMG/M metagenome (GOLD analysis project Ga0209542, IMG submission 184028) | Soil microbial communities from Rifle, Colorado - Rifle CSP2_plank highO2_0.1 (SPAdes) (version 2) | ecosystem: Environmental > Terrestrial > Deep subsurface > Rock core/Sediment ...
TCGATTCCGAGTTGCAGGCTGCTTGTTGCGATGATTGCCTTTATTTCCTCTTTCTTGAATTCATTCTCCGTCCGTATGCGGACTTCCTTGCTTAGCGAGCCGTGATGAATTCCTGTCGGGAATTTCCTGTCGATGAGTTTGATGCGGTTGGCCAGGATTTCCGCAAACTCACGTGTGTTCGTGAACGCGAGCGTGCTGCGATGTGCGCTGATGAGTTCCATTATCGTTCTCAATCGCGCGGCTGCTTCTGGCGTCGTGCTGAGCATGGTTGCAACTTTCCTGTCCTTCTGCTCGACTTTCGGGCTGATGACTTTTATCTGTATTGCCTTTTCCTGCGTGGCACGAATAATTTCTATCGGCGCGCGAGGGCAGATGAACTTCGCGACGTGCTCCGGACTTCCGACAGTCGCTGACAGACCGATTATCTGAAAATCATGTCCGCAAAGCTCTCGCAATCGTTCTAGAGCAAGCGCAAGCTGTGTCCCTCGTTTGCTGTCAACAATCTCATGCACTTCGTCGATGACAATCCATCGGATATTTTTCAGGTGCTCGCGAATCACGCGGCCTGGAAGAATTGCCTGCACCGTCTCTGGCGTTGTGATGAGAAGCTGCGGTGGAAATTCTGCTTGCAGTCTTCGCTCATGCTGCGTCGTGTCGCCGTGACGAACGCTTACCTCAATTCCGATTTCATTGCACCACCACATCAGTCTGTCGAGCAAATCTCTGTTGAGGCTTTTCAGCGGCGTGATGTAGAGTATGCTTATCGGCTGCGGCTTGAGGTCCATCACCATGCTGAACAGCGGAAGCATTGCACTCTCTGTCTTTCCAGTGCCTACCCTAGCTAACAACAAAACATTTTTTCCTTCGAGTATCGGATCGAACGTCAGCTGCTGCGGCATAGTCGGCTGCTTGAATCTTTTTGCAACAATTTTTTCCAGTTCGGGATTTAATTTTTCAAAAATCATTCACAACACCTCGCCGAGTTGAAGAAGAGAGCTGAAGCTAAGCACAGAAGGAGATATACTCACTGATTTATGCTTAGGTCGCATAAGTGAAATTACTGTTGATGTTAATGCGAGTTGGAACACCTGCTGCTGTGACTTCCGATACTTCCGATGAATGGAAGCCTCTTGACAGACGAGTAATAGTAAGAATAATTCGCAGGCTTAATAAGGTTTATGGTTATGAAAGATACACCAGGATGAGAGCGAATCCTTTCCGCGTTTTGATCGGAGTGATCCTTTCGCACCAAACTACTGATGAGGTGAGCCATCCTGCCGCAGAAAAAATCTTCAAGCGCGCTAAAACCCCTCGCGACTTTGTCAGACTCGGCGTGAAAAATGTCGACGCCCAGATAAAAAATGTCAACTACCATCCGACGAAGGCAAGGCGCATCGTTGCGATAAGCAAAATGCTGATTGAGGAATTCAAAGGCAAAGTTCCGGACACGCGGGAAAAGCTGATGGAGCTTCCGGGTGTCGGAGGCAAGTCAGCGGACATCGTTCTGTCTTATGCGTACGACGTTCCGACCATCGCAGTCGACACTCACGTTCGTGCGATTACCCAGCGTTTGCACCTAACCAAAAATAAAGATCCGGAAAAAATCCACCACGACTTGCACAGAATAATTCCGAAAAAATACTGGCTCGAGGTCAACAGCCTGTTTGTCGATTTCGGGAAGGACATCTGTACGTCTCCTCGGCCGAAATGCTACAAGTGCCCGATCGTCAAGCTCTGCCCGTACGAAAATAAAAACTTGCAACCACTGTGAGTGGTGCCAAATTTTTATAAGAGATATTTCTACTCGTTTCTTCTGTGAGAAAATGATTTCATTGACTTCGGGAAAAAATAAAAAAATATTCGCAGGACTTTTCTTCGTCGGAGCGGTGGCAGTCCTTCTCGTCAACACTTTCGCGACGACAGGACTTTTTTCCAAGGCATTCGACAAGACGCTTGCGCCGGGCGAGCAGTACGAAAGAAACATAACCGTCAAGCAGTACTACAACCTGACAGTTCGTTTCCAGAAAGAGACAAGCACGACTTCCTACCTTTCGTTTGACAGCAACGACACGACGATAATTCTGAAGGACGCAAACGGGACGGAAGTTGCAAGAGGGACTGGTGTCATCAACGCGAAAATGTACTTCTTCATGAACAGTCAGACTCTTGACAACATTGCAACAATAACGGCTCTGAATCTCGGCGAGTACGCTGACGTCATCGGCCAGCCAGCCAACAAAACTTTCAGCGGAACGACAGCTTACATAACAGTAAAAGTTCACTACAAACCTGCCAACATTTTCGGAACAGTCACAGACGAATTGACAGGAATAGTTGTGGAAGGAGTCGAGGTGGCAGCTTTTGACGACGGTGCGGACACAACGACAGCCAGCAGTATAAACAGCAGCATCACTGACAGCAGCGGAAGATACAGCATGCAGTTCGAGTTGAACAGCAGCAAGGCGATGGACGTTTACGTGAAGGACTACGAAGTTGTTTAGCTAATTGAACGAATTAGCAATTTTTCTTTTTCTTCTTTTATTTTTGCCTGTGAGGAAATGATATGAATAAACTTCCATTTTACAAACAACAAACTTTGTTCACTTGCTCGTTAGCGTGCCTGCGAATGGTTTTGGAAACGGAAGGTATAGAGATGGAAGAGTATCAACTGGCACCATTAGTTGATTACGATCCGCACATCGGCATTCCTATGCCATTTTTGGTAAAGGCATGCAGGACACTGAACATAAACTACAAACTTATCAAACTGGCGACTTTGAATGACTTGAAATATTTTATCTCGAAAGGATTATATCCTATTGCAGTATTGCAGGCTTCCATTTATCAAAAAGTTCTTGGAAAGCACGGGCACATGGTTGTAGTAAAGAATATTACTGATGATGACGTAATTATCAATGATCCAGATCAAGAATATGGAGGAGAGGGCAAAAAAGTCAAACTAGAAGTATTTCTGGAAGCATGGAAGGCTTCTAAGAGTTGGCTACTTGCTGTGGGTGTTGAAAATGATAAGTGAAAAAGAGATAATTGATATAGTTGACGACTATTTGCTCACATATGTGGGGAATTTGGTAGTTTCCGGAATACCTTTCTTCAACAGCAAAGAGAGAGTGTGGGTTGTTCCCATTTTTCATGCTTCTTCAAATGAAACATTTCCTCTGGACGAAATGAAGTTGAATGAAAACGGTGAAATTATATATGCTCCTGCCAGGGAAAAACTGATTGGATTAACTAAGAAATATTCAAAAGCAGCATTAGTCCAGTAACTATTTTTGATTCTTAATTAATCATAAGAGGTGAGAAGAAGTGATTGATAAAGAAAAAGCATACGAGATTGCAGACAGATATAATTTCGCAGAACCAGCAAAAACCTTCATCTTTCAAATCAAAGCACCTTCCACTCCAGAGGTCTATCAAACTGCTTGGCAAATGCTTCAAGAATTGGTTGCATGGTTTGGAGATGTCTTCTCAAAGAACATTTCTGTCAGCAATTGTTAAGTCAAAAATATTCTTAAAATACTTCTAAATGTCTTCAGATACATCAAGATACCTCTACTCATATCTTAAAGCTTCAATCGGGCTGAGCTTTGATGCGCGACGGGCAGGAAGGAAGCCGAAGAAGACTGCGATTGCGACGGAGAAGCCGATTCCTCCGAAGAATAGCTCAGGTGTGACAACTGTCACGACGTCAAGTCCGAAACTCCGAGCAGCTATGCCAACGACCTGCGAAAGGCCGATGCCGATTACCGCTCCAAGCAGTCCGCCGAAGAAGCCGATCAGCCCGGCCTCCATGAGAAATATTTCATAGATGTTGCGCTTTGTCGCGCCGATGGCCTTCATTATTCCTATGACGCGCGTGCGTTCGACGACTGACATGAACATCGTGTTCGCGATTCCGATTCCTGCCACGACCAGCGCGATTCCAGCAATTCCTGCAAGAAGCACAGACAAGCCGGTGAAAATTGCCGAGATGTTTTCTACAAGCTGCTGGGTCGTGAACACTGTGAAACTTTTTTCTCCGTGATTGTCGTCAAGAACTTTCTGCACGTTGCTGGCAATATCCTCAATTCGGTTTATGTCGTTGACTTTCGCGATTGCATAAGTAATCTGGTCGTGAGAGTTCGTGAGGTCGCGAAGAACTTCCAGGTCGAGTATCGCCCCCTGGTCGTTCGACTGCTGGCCCGTCTCCTTGAAAATTCCGATTACTTTGAACTCCTTACCGCCGATGTCTACTTTGTTTCCGAGGCGGATTTCCTTTGAGAAAACGCTGTTGGCTGTGACCGGGCCTAAGAGTATGAAATTTTTCTCGCCAGTTCTTGGAAATCTCCCTTCCTCCAGTTCAAATCCCTGAACGTCGCGGAAAACTTTCTCAGCGGAAATAGGCTCGATGCCGAAAACCGCGAGCTGCGCCTTCTCATCGCGAAACTCCACTTGCAAAGTTTTTATTAGCAGCGGTGCAGCAAGATCGATTCCCCGCACCTTTCTTATTTCCTCGATGTCCTTGTCTTCCAGCTGTTGCGGGACGCTTGGTGGTCCGGTGAAGCCGCCGCCTTGCTGCTGCGGACCGATGAGAAGCTTGTCGGCACCGAAGCCTCCGAGCTGGCCGGTGATGAAGCGGTTCATTCCCTCGCCGACCGAGACGAGAGAGATGACTGCTGAAATTCCGATGATTATGCCGAGCATGGTGAGAAAACTGCGTAGCTTCCTTTCCTTTATGCTGTCAAACGCAATCCTCATGCTTTCTTTTTCGAATTCGAGTGCAATGAGAATCACTTCACCTTTTCCTTTTTATTTTTCCTCTTCTTTATTTTCTTACTTCTTCTTTGTCAGCCTTGCTTTGAGATGGAAGATCGCCTGCCTCTTCCAGTAAATAACAAACAAAACGACTGCTGCGATCGCGACTTGTACCGTCAGGGGAATTTCTATCGGCATGTTTGTAACTTTCAACTCTATATTTTTCGTTTCGCTGAACTCCTGATTGTACGGGTCCTTGTACGCAAGCACAAGCGGAAGTTCGTACGTTCCGGCCGGCTTGCCTGCGAAGCTGATGTCAAATGTGACGGTGCTCGTGTCGTCAGGGTCGAGGTTGCCCACGTAGCTTTCAGTTGGCGCATACGATACAGACATTTCAGAAGTGTTGAAGTAAGTTGTCAGGAATTGCGCTGCGGCTGTCCCTCTGTTCGCTATCGAGAACGTGACAGTTCCCGTCGCTCCGGCAAAAAGATTTTCCGTCTTGTCAACCGTCACAACGAACTCCGGGCGTCCTGAGATCTTCAGCCCGACGAACTTCGACTCTGTCTTCGAGTTTCCGCTTTCGTCGAAAAATGAAAACACCACAGGCACGCTGTATGCCTTCGTGTCCGCATCGCGGTTGATGATGATGTTGAAGTTGACCAACTTCTGCTGGCCAGGCTCGACGTTGCCGACATAACTTTCGGTGTCAGTTGCCGCAGGGACGAACGGAAGGTTCGCGTTGTTCAGCGAAAGTGTGAGGTCCTTAAACCTGCCGCGTCCGACGTTCTCGAAAGTGACAGTCATCAGAATCGTGTCACCGCGAGAAATTATCTCCTTGTTGTAGGTGACGTTCTTTATTTCGATTAAGGCGCGCTTTGTGATCGAGATTGAAACAGAGTTCTCCAGCGTCCTCGTGCCTCCTGTGTCGCTCTCCTTGTAATCAATAGCGAAGAAAAGTGCAGTAGTTCCTTCCGGAGCGTTTGTCGCAACTGATATAGGTACTGCGATCTGGACCGAGCTGCCTGCGCCTAGGGTTTGAAGGTTGTAGACAAACTGATCAGGCGTGATCGAAACGTGGGGGCGTATCGCCAGCTTCATGTCACGCGCCGGAGTTGTTCCGACGTTCGTTATTGACAAAATCAGGTTTCCCTTTTCTCCAGGCTCAAGCGACGCTGGCACGGTCGTGCCGCTCGTCGTCAGAGTCACAACTTGCGCAAAAACAATCGATGGCAAGACTGTTAGCAAAATCGCAGAAAAAATTACAAATCTCATTTTATTTTTATTTTCAATTTTATTTTTCATTCAAATCATCTTTTCTCAAATTTTTCAAATATTCTTTCTTCAAATCATCTCTCCGACAACCTTTCCGTCGACAAGATGTATTATGCGGTTCGTCTGCCTTCCGATGACCGAGTCGTGCGTGACGACAACGATGGTTCTACCTTCTTCGTTAAGCTTCTTAAGTATTTCCATCACCTGCTTTCCCGACCTGGTGTCGAGGTTTCCAGTCGGCTCGTCTGCTAAAATAAAAGAAGGATCGTTCGCCAACGCCCGGCAGATTGACACACGCTGCGTCTCGCCGCCGGAAAGCTGCGATGGCTTGCTGTTCAGCTTATCACCAAGTCCAATGCTCTTCAGCAGCTCGGCAGCTTTTTTCTTTCGCTCTTCCCGAGTCAGGCCTTTGAAAATCATTGGCAGCTCCACGTTCTGCAGCGCTGTGAGAGTCGGGATGAGGTTGAAAAATTGGAAAACAAAGCCGATGCGGTCGCGTCGCCACTCGGCAAGCTGATCCTCGTTTAGCTTCGAAGTCTCCTTCCCGTCTATTATACATCTGCCTCTGGTCGGCTTGTCAAGCGAGCCTATGCAGTTCAGCAGCGTCGACTTCCCGCTTCCTGACGCCCCCATGATGGCGACAAAGTCCCCTCTCTTCACCTTCAGCTCGACACCGCGGAGGGCGTGAACTTCGGCTGGTGTGTCCTTGTTGTAAATCTTCCAAACATTCTGGCAGACGATGACGTTGCTGTTTCGTTGGCTGTTTCTTTTTTCATTGTTAAGCCTGTTGTTAGTCGACTTGTTAGCAATATTAGCCATATAATTATCGCCAGAAAATATACTGCCACGACAGATTTAAAAGCGTTTCAAAAAGACGGTATTTACTGTCACGTAGCCGGCAATTTTCAATTTTCAAAAAATTCAATATATAAGACATGCATAATATTACCAAGGTGATAATTCCTGAGAAAGTCAACTTCGGTTACTTCAACTAAGGTAACTTCAAAAGTGGCTTTGATAATCACAGCAGTTCTAGCAATCACAGCAATTTCAGCAATTGCACTTACAACTACACTTGCAACGACAACGCTGGCAGATGAAAGCACTGTCCGATTCAAGCTGATCGCGGTGCTTGGCAAGGGAATTGCAATATCTGGCACTGACTCAAGCATTTTCAAGCTGATAAGAGTTGGAATCGCAAGAGTCACGCTTGGGGACACGGAAACGGCGCTGGGAGTTCTGTTCATCGACCACGCCAAGTACGTCCTGAAAGATGTGACAATTGGCGAAGGCAATGTCAGCGGAGACGTCTATCTCAACACGACGAAAGTCGGGACATTCTCTGCAAGCACGAAGACGCTTGGCGACGACATCGTCTGGTTCGGAACTCTAACTCTCGACAGTCAGACATGGAACGTCTACTTGCTTGAGGGTCATAGAAGAATAAATGCAGCCGAACTCGGCGAAGAGGCTTCGGAGAAGTGCGGTGAGAATCCGCAGGCATGCGCAGAGCTTGCTAAGGGAATAGGAAGAAGGTTCTGCGAAAAAATCGAGGACAGGTCTTGCCGCGAAAAGATACAGGAGTTCTGCGAGAAGAACCCTGACGATCCGCGCTGTGTGGCCATGTACAGGAGTTTCTGCAAGAACAACATCGAAGATTCAAGATGCAGGGAGGAATTGAAGGAATTCTGCAGCGAGAATCCGACAAACGACAGATGCGAGAAGTTCTGTAAGAGATTCCCAAGAATTTGCGGAGAATCTGAAGAAACGACCACAACAACGACTTCGACAACTTCCACGACATCTACAACAGCAACTACCTCAACAACATCAGCAACGACAACTACCACAACTACAACACCAGCAACTACCACAACTACAACCACAAGTGCTGCCACCACAACGACTACTACTGCCTCATAGGTGAATGGGAGCGTGAAAGAAGATGCACGTCACTATGACAATCGCAGCGGCATTGGTAGCAATATTGGTAGTGGGAGCTTTGGCGGTGTGGTACTTCTACAAGCCGGCATTGCCAGGCGGCCCGGCGCAGCAGCCAGTGACAGGAGCGGCTTCAGAAGCAGATGCGTTGGGCGCATTGCAGAATGAGCTCGATTCGGCCACAAGCCAGATTGACACAACAGCAATAGAGAATTCGCTCTTGCAGCAAAAGTAATCTAGCGGATAAAGCCAAGCCAAAACAAAAACAAAAAAAGAAAGAAAAATTTCAGAAACTTCTTTCCTTTCTTCTTTCTTAATTTTTCATTTTCACTTTCATTTTTATTTCATCGTCTTTTCTTCGACGTCAGCATGACGAAAAACATCAGCGCGACCATCGAAGCGACTGTGGTTATGACAATTATAAGCCCAAGCGTCAGCAGCTGGACTTCAGAGCGCGCGATGGAGACAAGCACGACGACAGTGAGGACAAGCGTCGCACCAAGCAAAAGAAGGATTACGTAGGGCAATATTTTCAGCAGTGCCATAAAACAAATTGTTCATGCTAAAGAATAAGTTTTAACCTGAAGTTTTTCTCTAGGCCGGTCGTTGCGTCGTTGGGTGAAATGAAATAAAATAAAAAATTAAAGAAGAGTCATGTCTTAGTGGAACAGGTGAGTTATTGTTCGTCTGACCTTCTTCTTTACCTTCGACTCTTCCACGTTCGGCAAGACTTCCTTAATCGCTTCCTTGATAGAGTAGAACTTTCTGTAAACTTCGTCTCTACGCTTGCTCATACTGCCGTTTACGTCCGGCATGTTGAGGCTTCTATTAACGAGCAGGACAGACTCTCCGACTGCATGCACTTCAGAAGCTGGGAGGAAAAATCTTTTCCCGCTTGCTCCTTGCACTGCAATAACGTCGTCGTTTATAGCATCAATCTGCCTTATCTCTTCTCTTGTGTAATTGAACCCAAGAAGAGAGAATTTTGCTCCGAAAGCGACCTTGATCTTGTCGATTACAAGACCGGTCTTGCTCGCGTTGGAATCAACAACCTCTTTTCCCACAAGCTCCTTGGCCTCAGCGATGTGAGACTTTACAACTGTGGTGAACTTGTTGATGAAGTTGAGCATTGGTTCCATTTGATATCACTAGAAAATAGTAACAATGCATAACTATTTAAGACTTTCTACGAAAGCGAAATTTTCTATTTGGTAGGAAGTTCCTACTTTTCGTCCAAGCAGTCCAGCCAGAAGAATTTTTTTAAGGTCCAGAGGTTGTGGTAGTTGTAGTAGTTGTTGTCGTAGTTGTAGTGGTTGGTAGCGAAGTAAGGCAACATTTTTGTGACGACTTGCAGTCTTCTGTCTTGAAGTATTCAACAGGGCAAGCCATCAGAGATCCCTTCGGCACGCACGATCCGCCAGCAGCACCGCAGTTTATTGTTTCATTCTTTACAGATATTGGCGGAGCTGTTGTCGTGGTGGTTGTTACGGCTGACGTGTTGATGCTGCCAAAAAGATTTACCTGCAAACTCTCGCCAGGTTTAAGAAGTCTTCTTCCCCACAATCTTCCATCCTTCCAAATCTCAAGAAAGCATCTTGTATAGGTTCCATCGCCTGGACAGGTGTATGTTGCCGAATCAAGCAAAATGTATTTCCAAGGACTTAGAGCAAATACTGGAACTGCAATTAGTGAAGCAAATATTGCGATAAGAATAATTTCCTTCTTCATCCCAGCGTTAATTGCCATTTCAATCAAGCAGAAATAAGACAATAAAACTATTTATCGCTGCTGCTCGATTTTTTCTATTCGCGGGGAAAAAATTTCTTTAAAAAGATTAAAAACTAATTATAGAAAGATAGTACTTGAAGGAGTAGTAACGGGAGTTGTGAAAAATTGCCTTTAGATAAATTCTTCGACTGGTTTTACACACTGTTTGGACTGAAAAAAACTGTACGGCTTGGAATTTACGGAAGCGTCAATACAGGAAAGACGACTCTAGCTAACAGAATATCGAAAGATTGGACTGGACAGGAAGTCGGAAAGGCTTCACCAATTCCTCATGAAACTCGTTTTGTTCAAAAGAAGGAAAAAATTCACATAAAGCATCGTGGAAAAAATCTCACAATCAACTTGCTAGATATGCCTGGAATTGCAACGAAAATTGATTACCGCCAGTTTCTAAAATACGGACTTTCAAAGAAGGCAGCACGTCAGCGGGCGAAAGAAGCGACTGATGGAGTTATTGAAGCAATAAAATGGTTGAATAACGTTGACACCGTGCTGGCTGTAATGGACGCGACGCAGGACCCACTGACGCAGGTCAACGTCACCCTTCTCGGCAATCTCGAAGCAAGGAAAATTCCTGTCATCATCGTGGCAAACAAAATTGACAAGCGCCGTGCAGATCCGGACGCAATCCGCGACGCATTTCCGCAATATCCAGTTGTTGAAGTATCGGCATTGAAAGGAAAAAATGTTGGACAACTTTATGAAGTCATAGCGAAACATGCAAAAGGGGCGAAGTAAATGAAACCACAAAAAATAAAATTTGATTTCGTTTCATCAGCAACTCTTGATGAAAAACCAAAAAGTTTGCGAATAAATTTCATTTTAAACAAGGTGAAGAACGGGACAATTTTAGTGACTGATGGAGTGCTGAAGCCGGAGGAAGAAATCGACCTCATTAAGGAAACGATGCGACGGGTTGACGACGGATTTCCGGGCATCGAGGTGGCGAGCTTGAAGAAGCCGGCGAAGGGAATGCTGAATTTTGTGGAGAAGATGGCTGACCAGAAGGAAAAGATACAAAGCTTGTTTGCAGGATTGGCAGGGCAGACGTTCGAAAAGACAAGCATGCGAACAGGACTGACGCTCATAGGACCGGCGCGTTTCATTAAAAAAGTGAAGAAGAATCCGAATTCGTTTTCAGTTCTTGCCGAAGTATAAACTTTGAAAAAATAATTTAGAAAATAGTTTTTATGTCTCACAAATGCTTGCGTTGCGGGAAAATTTATCAGGACAACGACAGCACCATTCTTCGCGGTTGTACGAACTGCGGGTCGATTTTCTTCCTTTACATGAAAACAGACCAAGAGGCACAACAGTTGGAGCAGCTAGAGCAGATAGAGTCAGAACTGCAGAAGAAAGACACGACTTTTGAGGAGCAGCTGGCGAAAAGTTTGCAGGAGAAGAAGGCCGAACCGATTGCTGCGATGGAGGAAGTGAAATATGAGGTGGAGATGCCGATGCCAGCAATGAGCAGAAAGGCAGAAGTAAATGCTAGGAAAATGAAAATGAGAAGGCCGAAGTTTGGAATAGAGACGATACGCGTGCCGAGAGAAGGCGTTTATGAAATAAACTTGGAAGGACTGCTGCAGAAGCGGCCGATCATCGTGCTTGAGAAAGGTAAAGTCTACTTCGTCCATCTGCCTTCGGTGTTCGAAAAAGTGCGAGAACGATCTTTCTAAATTAAATGAGCGGAGTTGAGCAAAGGGAAAGTTTCAAGAAAACCGTAGGTTGTCTTTATCTTTCTTCTTCGTCGTGTCGGCGCTGCTCCCGTCGTTCATGAAAAATTTCTTTCCGATAGGCAAAAAATTTCTACTCAAAAAAATATCGAAAAGCTTTTATTTGGATATAACGTAGTTATAGCAGACAGAAATGTCATCCCTAAACGACACCTTAAATCTCAGACTAGAAAATTCCTGGAAGTTTGGATACAAGTATAACGATAATTTCTGCGGACTAGTCTGCATGATTATCACAGGTTAGTTCGGGATGATTCCGTTCTCATTCCTTCTCGAGCAGCGGATGACCAAAGCTTCTGCGGATTCGTCGGAAAAAAGACATCATTGGATCATTGGCGCATTGAAAAAATCAAGAGGAAAGAATTGAGAAAGGATAGAGAAAACTAATCCTGAAAAGAATGAATGCCGAAATAGATACCGACACCTTAGTATCATTCATCCCTCAATAATTCTTTCTGAAAATTTTTTCTTTTTACAGAATTTTATCCAAGATTGATTTCAAATTTCTAAATCAATCCCTTGGCACGATCAGCCTCGACCGTTTCCTTCAACTCAGGCTTCATCTTCAGCAGCGCCTGAAAAAGATCCTCAGCATACTCCTCACTTATCAGCCTGTCCTCTCTCAGCTGCTTCAGTAAAATAAAAGTGTCCATCGTCACGTTTTCCTTTTGCAGCTGGTCAGGCGCAGTGCACGCGTCCTGCTTCTTTCCGTAGCAATTCCTGCAAGCATGGGCAAGATTTTCCGCAGTGACGTAATAAATTCCTGCCACGCGTATCTGTTCGGGATGGGCGACCGACTGCGTCTTTGCGATGTCGTGCTTCATCAGTTCAATCATGTCGTAAATTGCCTTGTGCACGCATTCGTTTTCCTGCTTCATCCTCTCAATGACCTTTCAATAATTATTTTCGTTCGCAAGCATAAATCGAAAAGTATTAATCCTTAACAAAAGTCCTTTTATGCAGATTTGAAGTTGGAAAAAATGAAGTGATGTCAAATGAAATTCAGAGCGACAATAAATTTGCGAACTGGGAGAAAAGCAAATGTCACGAATGCCACGAATAAGATGAGCGGAAGCAAAATGATAAGTCAAATGACAAATCATATTTGCGCTGACTGCAGAATCGGTTTGGTAAAGCAGAATATGGAATTTGTCTGCCCCAATTGCGGAATGGTTGAAGAATTGATAGACGGAAGCGAGTGATGGCGAATAAATTCGGCGAAAATTTCTTGAAATTTCTAAAAATATTGAAAAAATATTTCGAAGACGCGCTGAAAATTTTTCTAATTGAACTCCAGGAGCGGAACTTCTAAAAAGTTTTCTACGCAATATTAAAATACTAGTAAAAATTTCTACGCAGTAGAAGAATTTTTTACAATTTGTGCACATATCATCGTCAAGTAACAAGACAATTGTTATGAATCTGTTACGACCTATTTCTTATTGACGAATAAAAAAATTCGTTAAAAAATTTGCGACACTGATGCCGATGAAGAGACAACAATTCGAGCAGCTACACGAAATAGTTTGCCCCAAGTGCGGGGAAAAGATCGATCTCGAAGTAATTGTCAACATCTTCGGCGAGGAAAGAAAGAAGAAAAAATGAAAATCGGGTGCGAGTTGAAATCAGAAAATGCCAGAAGTAAAAACACAGATAACACAGATAGCGCAATACACAGTTGACAACTTAGAGGCACAACTTTTTCCAAATTCTACAACAATTTCTCGTTATGAAACTTTGCAAATTTCTGAAGGCAAATATCAGTCAGGGCTGATGAAGGCTGCCGAGAAATATCTGAAGCTCGGTTCATTCATTGACAGAGTTGCAAAACGTCTTGTAAATTATGACGACATGGAGACATTTGCCAGATACAAATCAGGGATGCATGACGGAATTAATTCCGGTGAAGCACTTGATTTCCTTATTTCAGGCGGACAGGATGGAGTTCATTTTCGTAGAGGTCTTGATTACCTTGTACTTGTATCAGACGACGATCCATCCGATAGAAGAATAGTTCGCATGGCTGACGTAAGTTACAAGCCTGCATTGTGGTCGAGAGTGGCGGCGGGTGTCGGAGCTGCTTTGGTCGCCGGAATAGGAGGATTTGCAGCGGCATCTAACGGGTATATTGTTTATGGCCAGAATACTGATACACCTCAGCAGATTCCTGATTGTGCCGTCAAACCAACGATTGATGCGACGATGGGTCCGGGAGAATGGGGTAATCCTGCACAGGTTTTGAAATTCACTGCGTCGACTCAAAATTCTGACGCGATGTTCTGTAAATATGAAGGCGATCTCTATTATCTTGTAAGAGATTTTGCCGACAACAGAGATCACATTCAGACTGACATCACGCATGCAATGAATCTTTTTATTGACAGGAAAGGCGACGGGGGAACTGCGCCTCAGAAAGATGATTTTGTAATTTGTTATCACATTTTTTCAGCGTCGCATGACGGGACAGGCGAACGAAACACTGCGCTGACTTACGGCGACGGCACAAAATGGATAGACATTATTCCGCCAAAAATTTACGATCACAAAATCCCTCTCAATACATGGGAGTTCGGATTTTACACTGCTCAGAACGCAGGCGAGAAGAGCGGCGTGATTTGGGAAGGAAAGGTTCCGATTAACGGCGGCTCTGGCGTGCCTTCTCTCGTCCACCCTGACAATACCTCTGGAATTTTTGGGCTCAGAGTTGAAGTCGGATATGCAGAAAAATGCTGCAGGATTTTGGAGAGATCATCTCCGACTGACCAGAACGATAACGAAGGCAACCAGATGATTCCTGACAGCTTTAGGAAAGTATTTTTCGGACAGCCTGAAGTGTGCGTTTCAACTACAGTTACTACAACAGCAACATCTACCGAGAAATACACAGAAGTTCGAGAGACGACGAAAACTGAAAAAGTTCCTTTTCCTGAAGTTCACAAGGAAACTGACTACACACTCACAGGTATTGCCGCAGCTGTTAGCGCAATTGTGGCAGGATTTGGTGCCTACGCTTTGGGAAGAAGAGGCAAAAAGCGAGCAGCAAAGTGATGTAAATGGACAATGAACAAATAATGATATTGTTTTCAATTTTCCTTGGTGTAATGTTCTTCTCTTACTTCGCCACGACGGCTTTCGGCTTGTTCGTATGTTGTGATGAGCCGACTCCACGAGAGCCGCGCGAACCAAATCCTCCTGAAACTACAACTACAACAACGACTACCACGACTCCTCCAACTACAACCACAACTACAACAACTACAACCACAACCACTACTACGACGACCACCACAACAACTCCAACCACTACCACCACAACCACAACGACAACAACGCCACCGCCACAGTGTGGATGGATAAAGATTTTCAAGTTCGACGATCCGAACGGCAACGCGATATGGGAGGAAGGGGAAGTCGGAGTGCCAGGCTTCACTTACAACGTGCGCAACAATTCTGCCGCGATAAACTTCAACGTCGTGACGCAGAGCGGAGGGACTGTCATAACCAACTGCCTGCCGAGCGGAAAGATTTACAAGATTGCTGAGACTGTTCTGAGCGGATGGACGAACACAACTCCAACAATCGTTTATGCAGAAGTCTTTCCAAACGTCCTCACTGTCGTATTTTTCGGCAACAGGCAAATTCCTTCCACGACAACAACTACTACCACGACGACCACTACTACGACTCCTCCAACTACAACTACAACTACTACAACAACAACCACAACCACCACTACAACGCCAACAACTACAACTACAACGACAACTATTACGCCATTCTGTGGTGACGGATTTCTAAACAATGGCGAGCAGTGCGAGCCTCCGAACAGCTACAACAACGCCTTCTGCTCTCAGACAAACACGACATGCCTGGGAAACAAGACAGGCACTCGCGACAATCGCGGCAACTGTAACGGCAACTGCCTCTGCCAACAGGACAACTTCGTTTACAATTGTGTGCAAGGAAATTGCGGTGCGGAGTGTGACTCGAGTAGTGACTGTCCTCCGAAATGTGTGAACAGTGTAAGATTTTACAGCGGGGCATGCAGTGGCACGACGTGTGGATGTAATTATCAGACTCAAGACTGCAGCACTTTAGGCAGCTGCACGAACACGACTCAGAAGCAGTGGGTTTCATGTCCTGACGACCCATGCAAGCTTTGCGAGCAGGTCAAGCGCCAGTGCAGCGAAGGCGTGTGCGCGCCGAGCGGATGTAGTAGCAATGTTGTAAACGAATCATTCATTTTCACAGGACGCCGTCAGTCGAAGACATGTCCTAGCGGAACTTTCTGCAGTAGCGACACAGGCACGTGCGTGCCGAAAGTCTGCGAGGGAGAGATTGTTTTTGACGGTGGAGTGCAGTCGTGCCCGAAGGTCAAGTTCAACGTCTCCGCTCACATCGAGCCTTTCACAACTTTCTGCGACCTCAAGCGCGTGTACTTTAAGGAAGGTAACTGTACCAGCGGAAAAGTTTTGACTTATTGCTCGTTGAGAAACGGCGAATGCCGATCAAAGCATGCCATACTCAGGGAACTAGGTACGCCTAATGTTGTCGCATGCATTGACCTTAACGGCGACCGCGACTTCAACGACGAGGGCGAGCAGGACTCTCTCAGCGTCAACGTCAACTGTAACAATTGTCCTATCACTCGATGCAGCATCACTGCAGGCTGTACGAAGTGCCGCGGATGCGGAGGTACTTGCGGTGCCAACACGAACAACTACAACGGGCAAAACGTCTGCCTGAATCCTGACCAGCAGTGCACTTACAACTGTGTGGAGGGAAGCTGCGGCGCGGTCAACTGCGCTCTGCAGTCCGACGCATGCCCTCGGG
>Ga0209542_10010837_pt1 | contig 16322 bp, 20 predicted proteins | sample RifCSPhighO2_01_FD_184028 | JGI IMG/M metagenome (GOLD analysis project Ga0209542, IMG submission 184028) | Soil microbial communities from Rifle, Colorado - Rifle CSP2_plank highO2_0.1 (SPAdes) (version 2) | ecosystem: Environmental > Terrestrial > Deep subsurface > Rock core/Sediment ...
TTACTTTCTTACAACCATCCTTATTATCACATAAAAAATAAATGCTTGGCTTTCCTTTTTCTAATTCAACAGGCTCTTTAGCTACAGCACCAGTTATCTCGTTTCGTGTGTCTTCTATCCCAACCCTGGATGTAGCAGTAATCCCATATGTAGTAGTAATATAAGGTTCTCCATCTTTATTTATGCAAGTAGATTTTGTATCTTCATCATAGCAAGGTTCATATCTTTTAGCTTCATCAGAGCCGAAGTATTTATTTACATTTACTAAATAACCTTGAAATGTATAATAAAACTGAGCAGCAGATTGTACTTCAGGTGGCATACTAGACATTATTCTATCCATAACAATAGTTTTACCAGTACCAAAAGGGTCTTTCACCCCATAAAAAAATGTAGAAGCTTGTGGCCCTAATTGTCCTAATAATTGACCTGTAGGATCTTGCAAAGCGCTGTAAGCTTGGCAGGCAGCACTGCCCTTTTCAGATGAAGAGCATACCTTTTCCATCAACTTTTGTTTACCCATCTCACCGAACTTATCTGATTCAATAGCAATGACTAAGTTACTCAGAATTATTGATATTATTATGATTAATACTGCCTTTTTCATCCTCAAAACCTGCTCCCTATAAACAATGTTGAATTATCCACTGGAATCATATGAACCATCTCATTTTCATTATACCTGATAAAATTAATGTCATATCCAAGGTCAGCCAATGTTGTTATCTCTATGGATTCAGGTTCTCTAACCTCTAGATCAACAATTGTCATTGCAACACTATAAACATCATACAAGCTGGATTTCATCTTGTCATTAAATTTATCATCTATTGTAAAGTTTATGTCCTTATAGCCAACATAAACATTTACCTTTGAGCTTGTAACAATCTCTTTATCTCTGATCATCACATTTGTATCTATATTTTTTATATCCAGATCATAGCCTGAAACATCAAATTCATTAATGCACAAAGGAAGCAAAAAATCAACAGCCTTTGCCATCTCGCTTCCAATAAAGCTTAAGCTTGGAGAAACATCAACACCATTATTATACCATAATGCAACATCTGTGATATCAAGCACAATGTAATTACTTGGCTCATAATAACCACCCTGCACCAAGACAAGAGTCTCAGCCATAGGAGAAACCTCATTCAAGCAATTTTTAATGTATTCTTTAACAGGCTCAATATCACTTGGCACACCAACAAATTTAGCTTTCTGTTCCTCAAACAGGTCTTTCAGATAATCAAATCTTGCAATCATAACAAAGATTATAGCTATCAAGATAATCAATCCAGCGATTATGAACTGTGTTACTTGTCCTCTTTTCATTAGAAATTATACAATCTCTTTGTTTTTAAAGATTTCCATATCTTAATTCTTAAAGCATATAATATATCTTATTACCTTTCAGTAGTTATAATGGAAAGATTTATAAGCAATAGAACCTTTGGAAAAATATGAAAAAACATAATTTAATTATGAGGGAGAGCCACCTGCTTGAGGATTTTCCAAATTCCGCAGAATTAGATTGTTCAAAATCAATAAAGGTATATGGAAAATTAGATTTTAAAGTTTTAGCAGGATTAAAGGAAAATATAACACTATTAAGCACTTTTGATGGTCTTGATCCTAATGGAAATATAGAATATACTAAGTTTAAAGTTTTACTAGCTAAAAAATATCTTAAAAATGATAATGCATTTTATATATATGGTAGCATTTGCTATCCACATGATCCACTTAATGAAAAAGAATTAATCCATCCACTTTTATATATAAATAGAGATGAAGATGACTATCTAAAAATACAAGTTAAGGAAAAAAATAAAGATATGATTCTCGCATATTATGCTTATAGGCTTGCACAAAATATTTCTCCAGTAAGACTGGCTACATTGCGTACAGATTTTTCAGATATAGCGGAGTGGTATAGACATCTAGCGCGCCTTAACCCAAATTTTGAGGGTAAGCTATTAGATTTAAATGATAGTTCTATTATAGTGGCACATCCACCATATATTTTAGAATATGTAACTGGTGCATATGATTTTAATATGCCTAGCAAAAAAAAGGAAGAATTATTAGAGATTGAGGTTGAAAAAGGTTTTAAGATAATTAATTTATGTCATGAGTTTTCTAAAGCTCTATTTTTAGATCATGATTTATTGAATGACTTAAGGTACGTATCCCCCATTAATGCAGGTTTATTGAAGAACTATATGCCTAAAAATAAGAGTAATATTGAGCCTAAACAAGATAAAGAAAATAGATTTAAGGAGTTTTTGAGTGGAGATATTACCAAACATATAATTGAATTGATCTTTGCAAGACCGCTATCTATGGAAAATTTTGATAAAAGACTTGAAATGCTTCTAGATGCAGCTTCAGAAAATGAAAGATGGCAAAAAAGAATAAAAGAAACACAAAAAGCCCTAGAAAGAATTGGTCAGCAATATTCTACTAAAAGTTATAAAAAAGTAGAGGAAATTGACAAAGATGAAGAAGAAATTCTTAAAAAGTATGGATTATTATAGATTACATTATCTACAATTTTTAATACACCCTATTTTTGTTCTTTCTTTTTTAAATATAGTTCCTCCTACATTCAAATATTGTACATTTTGATCATTTAAATCTCTAGAAAATATAGCAATCTCTTTTCCTTTAAATTTATTTATTTCTTCTCCTACATCATCGAGATTGCCCACTATGGGAAGGATGTTTTTCCCGTCATCATATGCAAAAGTCCCTCTTTCGATTAATTGAATTATATTATTACCAATCCGCCTTTTAATAGGAATTATACCAACAATTTTTTTATCATTAATAAAATAAATTTTATTGCCTTCAATAATATGATATTTAGAAATCTTTTGGAAATCAGATATCTTTGACCATTCTGAACCCATATTTTCCACCGCATACATTAATTTTACCTCACCATATCTAATTGAAAGTTTATTTAAGTCTTGAATCATTTTTGACTTATCTGTTGCAGATAAACTAGGATGATCTCTTATTTCTTTGACTGCCTTTTCTAAAAAATCTTCAGCCTTTGAAAATTCTTTATTATCAATATAAATCTGTGCCTTAGCGAATATTATTGCGTTAATATCTTTAGGGTCTTTTAATGTTTTAATGCCCTTGAATATTTCTGGTTCTGTTATTCCTTTTTGAGTAATGGCTTCCTTAGCAGATTTAAAACCTTTAAAATTCTTTTCTAAAGCTTTTTCTGCATTTTCTATAGCTTCATCACAAGTCTTTGTTGAAACTACCAAACTACTTAAAATTACAATAATTATAAGAATAAGGCTAGCAATTATGAACTGTGTTACTTGTCCTCTTTTCATTAGAAATTATACAATCTCTTTGTTTTTAAAGATTTCCATATCTTAATTCTTAAAGCATATAATATTTATAATTACCTAAAGGTAGTTAAGATAGGAAGGTTTATAAAGTATAATATCTTAAATTCATGGGGTTAAGATGGTATTAAAACAAGACTTTAAAGACCTTGATAGGATTTTAAATAACGATGAATATTCTAAAAATAATATTCTTGAACTTAAATCCATTTTGTATGGATATATTATCAGTTCATGTCATATTTTAGATGATACTATTTTTTTAGCTAACAGGCGTAGTTTAACAGACCCAACACCCCATTTAATTGCTTTAGATTCAAGGACATTAGAGAAAAAATGGCAGTTTAATTATAAAGATGGAGAAATTGGTTCTGGTAATATTGTTAATGACAGTAATTTATTGTATTTTGGAGATGAAAAGTTTCTTCATGCTTTAGATATAAGAACTGGAGATGAAAAATTTAAATTTGAGTATCCAAATATGTGCAAGAGGGATGATACAGTTATGATTGGAAGAACAGGAATTGATGATAAATTCTTATATCTAGCAGATTATAAACAAGTATATGCAATAGATTTGAAAACTAATTTAGTAAAATGGGAATTTCCTCCCAAAGATATCGAAGATTTTAATGTGTTTCCGTGTTATGAGTTGGTTGGATTGCCAATGGTAGATGACGGTAATGTATGTCTTGTTTTTGAAAATAGAAAGATTTGTTCCTTAGATCGTAATAATGGAAAAGAAAGATGGAAATATGAAATGCAAGATAAAAGATTCAAACGCAGTGCCCTTGCAGACAATTTTGAATTAACATTTGAATGCTTAACATCGCCAAGGTCGCCAACATTTAATAAAAAACACATAATATTAGGGGACGAAGAAAATGTTTATTCATTAGATGCAGATAATGGGAAATTAAAATGGACATTTCCAATCAAGAAAAATGGAAAAATTGAGCTTCATTGTGAAGATGATAATGTATTTTTAAGTGACAGTGCTAATCTTTATATTTTAGGCAATTCAAAAGGAGAAGAAAGACTGAGAATCCCTTATAAAAATTGGATTACTTCTATGGTTACCGATGATAAATATTTATATGTAAGTTCTAATGGAGATGGCAGATTAAATCTTTATGACAAAAATAATCTAAAAGAAAAATTAGAAATAAAATTAGATAGTACAATATTTAGTATTTTAATTAGAAAGAAGGTGGCATATATTAATACATGTAATAATTTATATGTTTTTAACATTAAGTAAGCTTAATTTATTTTGGGGGGAAATTTTTTAGTGGTGTCATTTTTGCTCCCATAAAACGAGTGTTAGTTGGGTCTACTTTTATCAATCTGCCGCCATCCAACATAAATCTATTTATCTTTTTATCCCCCATCGTTATATCGATAAAATATGCTTTTGTTGTTTTCCCTACATCACCAAGGAAGTACCTGGCATCTTTAATCCCTGCTTGAAGCAGAAGGTCCTGTATCTCACCTAAACCTGCCAGAGTACCACCTTTTAATGTCTTTAATTGGTATACATTTTTGCCTCTAACTACATATAAATTCGCACTATTATCATAAATAAAGCCACCTTCAAGTGTTCTTATACGTTTAGCTTCTACTCCATCTATAAAAAATTTACCAGACTCAATTTTAACTTGTTGTGGTTGGATAGTAAGTTTTTTAATATCTAAGTTATTTAGTGCACCTTGATTTGCTAAATCTGTAGTTTTTTCACACCCCTTCTTATCAGCATTAACATTTCCACTGATTAATAGAATTAATACAACCAATCCAGCAATTATGAACTGTGTTACTTGGCCTCTTTTCATTAGAAATTATATAATCCCTTTGTTTTTAAAGATTTCCATATCTCAATTCTTAAAGCATATAATATTTATAATTACCTAAAGGTAGTTAAATTAGAAAGATTTATAAACAGTTAAATATTGTTTAATATATGATAAACCACTCTAAAACCGGGCAAGATATTAAGGATAAACCTCTAAGACAAGAGATAATAATCCATAATCCTTATGAGCTATTTGATGTTGATAAATCTTTTTATCTAAAATATAAAAATAATAAAAAAGGATTAGATAATCTAACTAAACAATCCAAGCCATCTGAAATATTTTACATGAGTCCAGCTGAAGACACAACCGGTATAATGATGTATCTAGAACTAGACGAAAGCTTTTATACAGGAGGAGATAATACTTTTTTTGAACCCCCAAAAAGATTTAGTGATGATAGTATAATACTGCTTAAAGGATCAGTGGATTATAAAAATTATACTGAATCATACCTAAAAAAGAAAGAAACCAATGATAAATTATTAAAAAGAATTCATATAGTGGATAACCTGGTATGTGAACTGCATTGGAATAAATTTCCAGAAATAATCTCTGCAGTTAAGCATATGCTTGATGCAGATATTGGTTTAACAGAGCAATACATTCCAGAAGGATTAAATAAATTTATGATTGGACTTGATAAGAAAATTCTTACAAAGCCTAATTTCTTTTTATCTGTTGAAGGAAAAAATATAGCAGCGAGGTCTCCAAAACAAATAATGTATATTGGAACACCGTTTTATTTTAATGAAATTAATTCTAATCTGAACAATGAGTTATCAATGGCATCTAGAATCTTTAACACACTGCATTTATTTATGGAGCAATTATATGATGAGCATATGATTAATGAAGCAGTAGATGGAAAATTAGATGAAACCGAATTATATAATTATACTGTAAGTGCATTAGAATCAATTATTAGTGAATATAACTCTAAAACTGAATCATGCAAAGAGTTAGAAGACATAGAATTAGATGATTCTCTTAAGAAAGCATTATATGGGGAATTGAAATCACAAGATATCTTTGGATTGGATTTACTTAATGCATATTTAAAAAGACAACTAAAGCAAATGGATTATGAAATCAAAAAGAAACAAGGTATAGACTTAAGAAGGCCTAATTAAATCATTTAAATTCTGTAACCTTGACATTTTTTGGATCTATCTTGCTTAAATCAACTGTCTGAGTCGATAACCTTCCTTTAGATAAGTCATATATGAGGGTCTTTCCATCTGCTGTTACTATCTCAATCCTATAAATTGGGTTTCTACCATGCATTACAATGAGCTTTTTTGTATGTTTTATATTGTTTTCTGTTAATAATTTTGATATCTCAGCAAGGCTTTCTGCTGTATCTGCAGTTGTTGAAGCCTCTAATTTTATTGGGGTTTTGCCATTAACCAACCATAATTCTTTTTCTTTCTCATAAACAAATTCTCTACCTTTACCGCCAACGACAGGTATTCTTTTAGTTTCAACTTTATCTATATAAAATTTTCCGGAATCAACCTTAAATGTATGTGTTGTATGTTTTTTCCCAAACTCTTCTGAAACATAACGCCATTTTATCTTTTCTCCATTTTCTTGTAATTCTTTGAGTTCAGTAATTTTTTTATTAATAAATTCCCTGCCTTTTGTGTCAGTAGGTTTTAGCCTGTTTTTTAATTTACCTAATTCCTCTATGGAATCATCTAAAAATTTATATGCATCATCAAAGTTTTTTGTATTAATATAATTAAAATGTTTTGCCTTTATCTTATATAATATAGATTCAGTTTGTCTAAAGTCTTTAACATATTTTAGTTCAGATATAATTTCATATGTGGTTTCTCCTTTAGTTTCAGCAAGAAACCCTCGAAAATAAGGTATTTGTTTGTTTAGCCCGTTAAATGCATTCTCTGTCATCTCTTCGCATAATTTAGATTTCTTTGGTTCAATAGCAAAACTCACTAAACTACTTAAAATTACAATAATTATAAGAATAAGGCTAGCAATCTTAAGTTGTATTATCACACCTCTTTTAAAGATCATATTAATATACAACATTTCTATCTTTAAAACTCTTCTTATATATATTTCTTGTTACTTATAAGTAATTAAATTAGAAAGATTTATAAACAGTCAAGCATTACAAAAACCATGACAAGTTTAAAACATCTATCAGATGGTGAATATATTGAATATGCTCATAAAAAGGAGAAAGAAGGATTTAATTATTTCTGTTATAGTAATGGAAATGAGGTTATTTTAGGAAAATTAGGTGATGGTCAGGGTAGAATATTTAGATTTAATAATGGTAACTTTATCTCTAAGGGCGCATTATATACTGCATACCCTCTTTATGGTATGAAAGAAGAGATGTTAAGCGAGAAAGAATTTATTAATAAATGCAAAATAGTAAATATAAATGAAAGAGATATAAATAAAATAATTCATTTTAAGCCAAAATCTATAACAGATTTTGAAGGAAAGATACCAGAAGAAACATTAATAGAATTATTTTTAGGTGGGGCATGCGGAGAAGATATTAATATAGAGGACTTATTACATTAATATGTTTTTATATATAGTACATTAATTGAGAAAGTATCATCTATCAAAAATTCTTTTGGATAAAGATATGGATTATCTCCTAAATTATATATGGTTTTCTTTTGATCTTTTAGTGTTTTCAAGTATATCTTACCTTTCTCTGAATTTAGAAAAGTTTTAGCATTAACTGATTTCAACCATAAATTAAATTGTTTATTTACAAATTCTGAATTTCTAAATTTGAAATTAAATTCTTTCTTTGACCACATATATCTTCCATCTTTTTCTGCATCTATATACACTTTTTTTACACCCATTTTTTTATATAAATTATCTTCAAGTTTGTAAATTTCAGTTGCAATGCCTTTATTTTGGAATTCCGTTTGTATACCTAGATTAGCATTCTTAACTATTAAATCTCCATTTTCATCTATCCGGAGAATTCTTTGCCAAACATTTGTTATTGGTTTTCCAGATTTGTCATATATGTGCATGCCTATAATATAATTACCATCAATATCTTTTCTAACGTTAACTATCACTTTCTTGTCAATAAGATCAGGATAATTTTTTAATAATGGGTCCAATACATCTTTTTTAAACTTATCTGCTAAAATACTTTTATCAGTAATGGGTTTAAAATCAGATTTTGGAACTTTACTATAACCTGGTATGTTTTTCTCTGCACCAGCATCAGCTAACCTTACAGCATCATCGCATTTATTAGATGTTGGAGCCTCAGCAGAATCTATAAAGCTGATTAAGAACAGGATTAAAAATAAGATTAATATCTTGGATTTCATTGTATATAATATTTTTTATTAGTATATAAATATTTAGTATCAAAAGGAAAAACCATAATATAACATTTAGAATATCTTATTACTTTTCAGTAGTTATAATGGAAAGGTTTATAAAGTATAGAAAGTTAAGGAAAATATGAAAAACCCATTACAAGATAAATTAAGTAAATCATATTTTATTGAAAATAAAAAATCTAAAATATTTCAAATAAATATCAATAAAGCAAAAGAGTTTTATGGTAGACTTATTGACAGTCCATTTTATAACAAAGAAAGAGGATTATGGAATGAAGAATTTAGTCAAAGGAGCGGTGCAAATTATTTTTATTCAACAGATCAGTTGTTGGGTGTGATAGCTCTAGCCAGTATCGGAGAGAATAATAAAGCAAAGGAATTTTATTGCAACATTATTGATAGTCCATTTTATGATCGAAAGGAAGGCTTGTGGGGTCAATTTCAAGGATATAAAAAATTACTTTTATACCCAACTAGATATTCAACAGATCAGTTGTTGGGTGTGATAGCTCTAGCCAGTATCGGAGAGAATAATAAAGCAAAGGAATTTTATTGGAATATTATTGATAGTCCATTTTATGATCAAGAAGAAACAAATTATTGGAACCATAATGATTGTCAGGAACCTTTGGATATAACAAGGCTTTTATTTTCAACAGATCAGTTGTTGGGTGTGATAGCTCTAGCCAGTATCGGAGAGAATAATAAAGCAAAGGAATTTTATGAGAGAATTGTTAGCAGTTCTCTTTATGATAAAGAAGTAAAATTTTTTAATCATTCTATGGACAAAATTAAAGAACTTAACCAATTGAAACATAAACATCTATCTTCAACAGATCAGTTGTTGGGTGTGATAGCTCTAGCCAGTATCGGAGAGAATAATAAAGCAAAGGAATTTTATGAGAGAATTGTTAGCAGTTCTCTTTATGATAAAGAAGTAAAATTTTTTAATCATTCTATGGATGAAAACCAAAAAATTATACAAATAGCCAAAGATACAGCAGATCAATTATTTGGTGTGATTGCTCTAACAATATGCAAAAATAATAAATAAACGATTTGACAGTTATTATCTTATCTTATATGTCGTTGGACCCAGATATGGAGCATCAGTAGGAAATAACTTTTCTCTTGTATATTTATATTGGGCTTTTAATTCTTTAATACATTTTTCTGTTACTGGTTTGCATACTTGTTTTGCTCCACCTAAATCAATTAGATAAACTTTTGGTGGAGCATCTCCTATTGTTCCATAAACAATATTATCTACAGTATAATCAACTGCGTAACCCTTTTCTGCAAGTTCTGTTTCAAGATCTTTCAATAATTTTTGAATATTTTTAGGTATCTTTCCTTTATTTTTTGTTAACCCTCTTAAAGTGAATCCATCAACATATTCTCTAACAATATATCCTTTAGTTACACCTTTATCTATCAACGTACCAACTTCAAAAAATTCTGGTGTGATACCTTTTAAATCTCTTGCTACTTTTGATTCATCATATACCATCTTCGGTCTAACCAATTGTATCTTTACGCCATATATTTTATCACCTATTTTTTTTATATAATAATCCCCAAAACCACCACCAGCTATATATTTTGCTTCTTTTGGGTTTTTTACAATTGATTGTGCAATATCTGCAAAATCAGATTTTGGCACTTTACTATAATCTGGTATGTTTTTTTCTGCACCAGCATCAGCTAACCTTACAGCATCATCGCATTTATTAGATGTTGGAGCCTCAGCAGAATCTATAAAGCTGATTAAGAACAGGATTAAGAATAAGATTAATATCTTAGATTTCATTTAACCGCTTCATAACCTCTTCTAGCAGCTCTTATATTACCTTCAATTATATTTTTAGGATATTTCTTCAACTCAATCCTTATAGCATCTTCCAAGTGCTTTAGGGATATATGGCCGGCAACAGCAACAAACCCCCCAAGCAAAGCAAGATTAGCACCTAAAGGGTTATTTAATTCCCTAATTGCAATATCAGTTGCATCTATGCTATATACCCCTTTAATTTTATTAACTGAATTATAAATTATTTTAGTATTAAATTTCTTTCCTTTATCAATAATCTCTTTATCTATTGTGGTATCAATAACAATAATAAAATCAGGTTCAAACACATACCCTCTTGTATTTACCTCATTTTTATCAAACCTTACAAAACTTATAACAGGTGCGCCTTTTCTTTACAGTTCTATTTTAGAATAGAATCTCTGCACCATAAAGGGCAAAATCCTGTGTTTTATAACCTGCAATATAAGCAGCTCTTCCTAAGATCATAGACGCTTTTTTAACACCCTGGACTGAATTTTATTAAAATTCAACTGTCCGCCACGTCCATGAATCCTTATCTCAATCAATTTGTTATCACCTCCATAAATTTAGATTCACTATGTTTTATAAAAATTTCTAGACTAACTATCTTATTTGGTACAATAATAGAATTATTTTTTCTTATTGGCAAAATATCTTGTTCTTTAACAATATTAAATTCATAACCAGAAAGAGTCTTTTTAGGCATTATATCCTCTATTTTTAAGATAATTTTATTCTTTTGCATATTTTAACCTATAAAGTAATCAGTGTATATAAACCTTTTTATTATGCATATCAAAAAACTTTATTTTACAAATTTCTCAATCCTTTCCATTGCTATCTTTATTTTGTTTAAATCAGTGGCATAACTGCATCTTATATAACCCTCTCCATATATTCCAAATTCAGATCCAGGAACAACAGCAACCTTCTCCTTGTTCAATAATCTCTTGCAAAAATTTAAGCTGTTTTTTGAAATATGCTCAATATTAGAAAATGTATAAAAAGCCCCGTTAGGAAATCTAGTTCTTAATCCAATATCATTTAATCTTTTCACAATAAATTTCCTTCTTCTATCATATTCTTTTCTCATCTTTTCAATATAGCTGTTTGATAAAGAAAGCGCTTTAATGCCCAGTAATTGTGAAAGATGCGGAGGGCATAAAGTGATATAATGGCTTGATTTAGTCATCGCCTCAATTAGTTTTTTTGGTCCAGCAGCATAGCCTAGTCTAAATCCGCACATCGCATAGCTTTTGGAGAATGTCTGGAATGTTACAGCATATTTTTCCATCCCATTTAATGATCCAACAGAAATATGCTTCTTGTCATAAATTAATTTTTCATAAGCCTCGTCAGAAAATATGTATGTGTCTGTCTCAACAGCAATCTCAGCTAACTCCTCTAAAACCTTTCTTGAAATAACATTCCCAGTTGGATTTGAAGGTGTATTTATAATAATTGCTTTGGTCTTTTTTTTATCAATAACTTTTCTAACATCATCAGGATTTATCTCAAAATTATTTTCTTCTTTTAGTCTTATATAAACAGGGCATCCTTCAACCAAATCTATAGCAGGAATATATCCAAGATATCCTGGATTTGGCAATATAACCTGTTCACTAGGATCTAAGGAAGCAAGCAATGCAGAAAAGATCGCTTCTTGGCTTCCAGTCGTAACAATTATATTATCTATATCAGTATTAATCCTATTATCTTTTTTTAGTTTCTTGCAGATTGCCTCCTTCAAATCAGTTCTGCCGCCAGGAGCACTATAATGTGTTGCCTTATCAATTACCTTAGAAGCATAATCTAGAATGGGTTTAGGTGTAACAAAATCAGGCTCTCCAACACCAAGGCTAATAACATCTTTATGTTCAGCAGCTATTCCCTGTAATTTTCCAATAATAGAATCCGGTAATTCTAATTCCCTCTCGCTTATATGTGTCATTTCACCTCTATACGATATTAATTCAATGATTTAAATATGTTTTTATTAATTAGAAGAGAAATACTAAAATTATACAATTTGATACCCATATAATAGAAAAGTTTATATATTAGTTAGTCCACATCATTTAATATTGAATAATAATAGGATGTATAATGTGGATTGGTATATATTATCTAAGGACTTGAAAGGATTTCAAACAGTAGACAATATAATGAATAAATTAAACATCAGTAGAAAAACAGCAATTAATTATATTTCCATACTAAGAAAAAAAGGTTTTTTAAAGAATTATGGTGGTGGAAAAAGAAAAAGATTATATACAATAAGTCCCATTAAAGAAATAGAAGTAGGATATCCAGATATTTATGAAATTATAAATAAGTATTCTAGAATTGGTCTGATAACAAGAAAAAAGTATAGGAGACACGATAAACAATTAACAATAGAGAAAGTTATTGTAGAAGCAGTAAAAACAAAAGAATATCGAACAATTTTAGCCACCTTAGATTTATTTAGAAAAATAAAAAATTGGAGTATACTTGGTAAATTTGCTATAAAAGAAGGAATTGGAAGGAAGGTTGGTGCTTTGTATGATGTTGCAAGAACCATATTAAAAACTAAAAGAATGGATTTAAGAACAAGAAAATCTTTATTGAAAAGTAAAGCCAGGGATAAATTTATAATTCCAAATATAAGAAGCAAGGATTTTATGAATATAGAAAGGGAATGGAATATTTATTTACCATTCAATAAGGCTGATTTGGAGAGGTATAGGGAATGATTAATTTAGATAGACAATTAGATTTATTTAAATTAATAGGAAGTAGTTTAGAAGAGAAAGCTGAAGCTTATGTAATTGGAGGAAGCGCGATGATGTTACTCGGTTCAAAATTAGAAACAAAAGATATCGGTTTGGTATTTGCAAACAAAAAAGATTTTGAAATAATTAGGGATGTTTTATTAGATCTCGATTTTAATTTAAAAAAGAATATAGTGATATCAAGAAAAGATTATGAACCTAAGAATAAGCCGATATTTTTAGAAAGGGGGGATATTAGAATTGATATGTTTTTAAAAGAAGTTATATGCATAAAGATAACCCAAGATATAATAGATAGGGTGAAAGAAGTACATACATTTAATAATTTTATAGTAAATGTAGTAAGTCCAGAGGATATAATCTTATTAAAAAGTGCTACTGAAAGAGTAGGTGATAGATTAGATGCTGTTGAGATCTTAAGAAAATATGATGTAGATTGGGATATTATAATCAATGAAAGTATTAATCAGACCAGAATTGGAGAGCATGTATTTCCAGTCTTTCTTTTTGATTTTTTAGAAGATTTGAAAGAGGACTTAAAATTTGATATTCCGCAAAGCGTATTAAATAAAATAAGAAAGATAGCGGAGGATGAAATGATTAAACATATAAAGAGGAAATAAATATTAAATCTATCTTAGATTACCCTTAATGATGTTTACAACATCATTCCCTTCATTTATAGCATCAATTATTCTAGGTAATCCAACTAAATCTCCAATTATATACAAATTTTTAATGCTTGATTCATAATTTTTAACAATAGGATTATTATTCTTTATTTTAATGCCGGTCTTTCTTAAAAATTCCATTGGTAAATCAAATCCTAATAATAAAAATATAACATCATTCTTCATCTCTTTTTTAACTCCGTTTACCTCAATTATAATTTCTTTGTCTTTTACTTCAACCAGATTAGAGTTAAATATAATCTTTATATTCTTGCAGTTATCAATAAGATCTTGGTTTCTCAGTGTTAATCTAAAGAATTTTTCTTTTCTGTAAGATAAAGTTACACGATTATTCTTTGACAAGGAAAGTGCTACTTCTACAGCTGCATCTCCTCCGCCAACAACCAATACATCTGCATCATTATATTTGCTGGAATCTGAAAGAGTATAGAGAACTTTGCACTTATCTTCACCAACTATGCCAAGTTTTCTAGGATTTCCCTGTTTTCCAATGCACAATATAATATTTTTAGTTTCATATTTATTCTTATTAGTTATCACAACGTTCTTTCTTATATCTATTGCCTCTTCATTTTCATGTATATTAAGTTTTTTTGTTTGTCCTTCCCATTTTTTTATTAACTCATCCCTATAGCAATCCCCAAACCACAGATATCCTTTTATCTCAGTTGCTTTTCCTAAGAAACTCTTTTGAATAAGCTTGTCTTTTCTGTACTTTCTTATTGTTGTTCCGATTTTATCCTGTTCTAAAAGCAAATACCTTAACTTTAATTTCTCACACGTTAAAGCAGCTGATAATCCAGCAGGACCGCCGCCAATTATGATTACATCAAACATATCTTAATTATTAACTGCTTTTATTTAAACCTTATGTACTAAAAAAGACTATACTATATGGCCTTTGAGTAAGTATGCAAACAATATTTCTAAGAAATAATTAAGCGTTAAAAACTGCTTAGCCACTTTTTTTCTTGATTTACATATTTTTTAAAATTTTTCTATAAGAATTAATGCTAATTTCATTAATATTTAAGGCTAATTCATCAAACACAGAAACAAATATTTTTGCCTCTTGCAGCATTGCCTTGACTTTGCTTTGTTGCTCAACTTTCATATAATATTGGGCGTCTATTCTCTTGCTTTTGTGCTGATTTATGGTTTTAGTTCTGTCCTCTCCTAATAAAAGCGTAACTGCAAGTATTGAGCATGTATGGTTTTCGCATTTAACTCCTATTCTTTGAAGAAAAGAATAAAGAGCATAATACTCTGCATAATATATAGCAACTGTCGCCCAAAGCAAATCATTGTCATTAAAATCCTTTTCCGCCCTCAATAAAGAAGATTTTGCCTGTTCAAGATAAGATTTAGATAGCCTTTCATTAGGTTCAACTATTTTTAATCCGTCTTTCAATTTGAAGCACCAAGGCAATGTTTTATTTGCCATAATATCCCCACATCGTATTTACATAAAATGAATGGTTATTTAAAATAACATGGTTTTCTTCTATCTCCTTTATTAATATCTCCTGTTTTTCCAGCGATTTTATAAATGAAGATTCAGTCAATTCAATGTTATGGACATTATTTGGTATTAAGTGCGAAGGTATTTTTTCTTCATCTATAGATATTATTAATAAATCTAAATCAGAGTCTTTATCAGCTTTAAATTTGGCAAAACTGCCAAATGCTATCAATGTATTATTGGATTTTATCTCTTTTAAGAAAATTTTAAACAAAGGGTATTTCTGGGCAAATAACAAGGTTTTGTAAATTTCAGCCTGCAATAGGCAAAATTTAGTTTGAATATTGTCTCTATTTAATCTAAAATATTTATTCTTACCCTTTATCAAGCTTTTAAGTATATTTTCCCTTTCTAAATTTTGAAGGGTATTTTGGATTGTTTTTAACGGGATCTTTGTCAGTTTGCTTATCTCCCGAAGATATAGCTGTTTATTATAATTGCTTGTGTACAAATTTAAAATTTCAAGTTCTTTGTTTCCTTTTTGATACATATGTATATATTATGATACAGTTATATATAAACCTTTCTGTTTATTATTCAAACATAGTTCATTAATAAAAAATTAACAGGGCAAGCAGATATTTCTAAGATAAATATGTATAAAAAAGAAGAGATAAGCAAAGAAAAGATATTTGAATCATTTCAAGGCTGGAATGCATATGCTAAATGGACTAATTCTTATAATTTAAGGGAAGATATTGCCCGTAGAATCTCTTTAATTCAATAAGGTGTACCAGAACACTTATAAATAAATTATCAATAAATAATATATGAAAAAAGAGGAATTGAAAGCAATTTGTATTATACTCGGAACTGTTATCGGAGCTGGTGTTTTAGGAATACCTTATGTCATTGCAAAAGCAGGTTTCTTAATAGGGCTAATAGAATTAGTTATTATCGGCTTGTTAGTCTTATTT
>Ga0209542_10010838_pt1 | contig 16320 bp, 16 predicted proteins | sample RifCSPhighO2_01_FD_184028 | JGI IMG/M metagenome (GOLD analysis project Ga0209542, IMG submission 184028) | Soil microbial communities from Rifle, Colorado - Rifle CSP2_plank highO2_0.1 (SPAdes) (version 2) | ecosystem: Environmental > Terrestrial > Deep subsurface > Rock core/Sediment ...
AGCGTGAAGATGCAGAACAAGGAAATCCTCTTCAGGCTCCTGGCGTACAACGCCAGGAAGGCAGCAGCTTCGCTGCTGCTAGAGGTTTTCTACGGGGCCGGACGAATGAAAACTTTAAAAAGGTTGCAGCGCCAACCACCCCCATGCCTGACGTCCTCTGCGTCGTCTCTCCGTTCGGCTACGGGCCTCTGAACAGCATAGGCCCGAAATGTCCCAACCTGGGCATCGGCATGCTCGCCGCAGTTCTCGAGGAAGCTCGCTATGATGTGGGCGTTCTCGACTGTTTTGGGCTCGAGCTGACGAAGGAAGATGTGATTCGCCAGCTCAAGGAGCAGAAGCCGAGCATCATCCTCATCGGTGCGGTCACCGCGAACATGCGCATCGGCATGGAGCTGCTGTCCGCGGCCAAGAGACTCAACCCCGAAGTCATCACTGTCATCGGAGGGCCGCATGTCACAGGTAATCCTGAATCCGCCCTGACGCCGCCTGGCATCGTCGATTACGTGGTGATGGGCGAGGCTGAAGAGACCATCGTCGAGTTGCTTGCCTACATCAAGGGCAACTCCCCGCTGCAGAAGCACGAGATCAAGGGCATCATGTACTTCGAGAACGGGCAGAGAATCCGTACTCCTGACCGAGGCATCGTGAAGAAGCTCGACAGGCTACCGATGCCAGCCTACCACCTCTTCCCGATGGAGCGCTACCACTCCTACGGCTGGCTGAACCTCGGGAGGAAGTTCTCGACGATGAGCACCTCTAGGGGGTGCCCCTTCAAGTGCAGCTTCTGCCAGAGTTCCTGGGAAGCGGTCTACTGGCGGCAGCGCTCCGCGGAGAAGGTCTTTGAGGAGATCAGGCTCCTCTACGAGAGGTACGGCGTGAGGCACATCTACTTTCAGGATGACGACTTCTGCGCGAACCCTGATCGTGTAATAGCAATCTGCCGCATGATCAAGGAGGCGAAGCTGGACCTCGCATGGGAGTGCCTCACTCGAGTGACCCAGGCGAAGGAGGATATGCTGAAGGAGATGGCAGAGGCCGGCTGCCGCACCATCCTGTACGGAGTCGAGACCGGCTACGAGGAGGGATTCAAGCGCATCAACAAGCCAATCTCGCTACAGATGGTCATCGGCGCGGTGCGTAGGACCCAGGAGCACGGTATCCTGGTTAGGACCAGCTACATCATGGGCTTCCCCTGGGAAGGTGAGAAGGAGATGCGCGAGACCATCAGGTTCGCCAAGAAGGTCGATGCGGATCTCACCTACTTCAACATCATCAACCCCTATCCAGGCACGCCGATTTATGATGAGATAGTCTCCAAGGGCCTGTTCCTCGACCCAGAGAATTTCGACAACCACATCATCCACGGCACGGACCCGATGATACGCACCGAGAAGCTCACCGCGAAGCAGGTGCGGTATTGGGTCGGCCGCGCGGTGCTGGAGTTCTACCTGCGCCCGTCGTTCCTGTTGCGCAGACTCTTCAAGGTCCGGAGCTGGCAGGAGTTCAAGGCGAATTTCGCAGGAGGAAACGACCTCCTACTACTCTCGCTCAAGAAGGTCCTCGCAAGCAGCTGATTCCCTGCAGCCTTACCCACGGGCTCTGCTGCTACCGCCGGGCTGTGACATCTTCCCCGCCCTAAAGGGCGTCTTGCTGCTGCCACTCACGCGGCAGCAACAGGGATTTCTCGGCGCCGCTCATTAACTCTTCCCGCTTTTGGCTTCCCTTTTCTCATAGGGTGTATCGGTAGCTTTAAGAGTGCCCAAGAGGCTTGACGGTCCGATGCATCACGACCTCACCATCGTCCTGCCTGCGTTTAATGAAGAGTCCGCAATCTGCGATACGATTTTTGAGATTATTCACAAGACGCAGGCCTTCATTGTAGTGGTGGATGACGGAAGCACAGACGATAGCCCTACCCGCCTTGGTAATGTTGCTGATGGTAATCGGATTCGCGTAGTACGCCACTCTGCCCGTAGAGGCTACGGGGCGGCGCTCAAGACCGGCATAAGCCTAGCCACTTCTTCTCTTGTTGCCCTCATGGACGCTGATTACACGTATGATGCAGGCTGCCTGAACGAACTCTCCCGGCTTGCTCAGAAGCAAAAAATGGACTGCGTCTGGTGTGACAGGATTGCCGGTGGCGGACGCGGCATGTCAGCTCCTCGGCGTATCGGGAATACTCTTATTAATGCCACTTTCAGGCTGACCACCGGGAAGTCGCTGCCAGATTGCATCAGCGGCCAGCGGATTTTCACGAGGGAGGCGCTGATGAAGCTGGATTACATGAGTCTTCCAGACGGATTTGATTTCATGAGCGCGCTTTCCAAGCGCATTGTTTCACGAGGACTGCGGTACGCAACAATCCCCTGGGATTACCGTGAGCGTAAGGGCGTCTCTAAGCTCAACCCAATAATCGACTTCATCCGGATTCTCCGGCCTATTCTCACTGAGAAGTAAACTGCGAAGAATCCCGCCAGACTGTTCTGGACTCGTACTATCTCACGATTGTGGCTTTGTCCTCGGACGACCATGCCGACCAGTTGATGGCAAAGACGCCAGGCGCAGGTTCCGTGGGGGGGAGGATTTCTATCAGGTACGGGGAAAGCTCAGCCAGATAAGGCCGTTCCTGAAGCGTCTTCGCGTCGATGGCGATGTGGGTGATGTTCCATCGCTTCAGCGTCTCCCGTGCTTGGGCAACGCCCGTCACCATCGGGACCATGGTCACACGGAGTCCAGACTCCGGAGCCACAAAAGTCGCCTCTTGTCCATATCCACTCGCCCGTGTGTCCGGTAGCTGCATCATGACCAGGTCCCCGTTGTTCTGCACCGCGAGGGTGCCTCTTACATGGGATGCTGCCCAGCGTGCCCATTCAGGCACAGAATCACTGCCATGACTGATAGTGTACCACATGCCCACGGGGGTCTGAAACGCATGGGGCTGACCAACCCTTATGGCCACGGGGGTGATGAGGCTGTATAGCGCGAAGACCATGAGGAGAACGGAGACAAGGGTGGTCCTTCGACCGAGTGCCTCGCGTACGCCATGTGCTCCGAAGAGGAGCCACAAAGGAAGGACGGGATAAAAATATCTGGGGGTCTGGTGCAGGGGGAAGATTGCACTGAAAAACAGGATGAACGTTGCCATAGTGATGAGGAGGGGTGCTGCCGCTCTCTTGCTTTTGATGACGCCGTAGACGACAAAGAAAAGAAGGACCGGGGACAGCAGGAAAAACAGGTGGAAAAACAGCACAACAAGGAGCCCGGACCCGATGAATCTTCTGAAGAGCCCCGATGCCCCCCGAACCTGTAGGTACTCTTTCAAAGAGGGCTCTTGGTAATAGGGGTCGTGAGTATCATCCTCGGATTCTGCGAGCAGTCTTTGTGTCAGCGGATGGGCCACTCCGTAAGAGAAACGACCCATCCGCTGAGCGAAAAGTGGTGTGGACACTGCTAGGAAGACCGCGGCAATTGCCAGTAAGTGTAGATGCCTGTATCCCCGAACATTATCTCGCAGAAGCCACGCAGAGGCGAGCAGCACCGGCAAGAGAAGGATACCGTTTGATTTGACATAGTGGGCCAGTCCAGCCACTGCCGATGCGTAGAGCAGGAACAGCGGTTTTTCTGCCCGAAGCAAAAAGCAGAGGGCGCCGGTCAGCAGAAGGGTAAAAAGAGCCTCTGAGTCCGCCCCCCCGCTTGACAGGATGAGATGGGGGGAAAACACGAACAGGACGAGTAGGATGAGCTGGCCACGCACATCCAGCAATCTTTGCGCGAGGAGCCACAGTGGAATGATAATGGCAGCCCCAACCACTGCGGACAGGAAGCGCGCGAGTAGCGCATGTGACTGTGGGGGTGTGAGCGTGAAAAATGGGGCCATGAAGAGCGACCATCCCGGAGAGTTATGGGGCATTGGTATGAAGTCTCCCTTGGAGAATTCTTCCGCCTTCAGGAAATATCGGTACTGGTCTGAACGGAGCAGCGCGTCCGTTGGGACGAGGGCAAGCCGTAGCAAGAGCGCGAGTAGGAACAGGGTGAGGACAGCGCGCGGCATATTGCGCTCCGGACCGATAAAAATACTTGATATCAGTCGATGCGTCCGTCTATGCCAGGCCCTACTTTCCATACTGGCCTGAGCGACAGCGCTTATCTTAAATAGTTTGCCAACCAATGGGCCTCCCATCGGAGGCAGGTGTCTCACTGTCCCAGACATCCCTGGGGTTGTCTTCCCTCCGTATCAGCAAGCGCCCAGCGATGAGCGAGTCTATGCCCGTGCCCATCATACAGCGGTAGGCGTCCTCGGGCGAGCAGACGATGGGCTCTCCTTGGATATTGAAACTTGTGTTGATAAGGATGGGAACTCCAGAGAGCTTCCCGAATGCCTTGATGAGATTGTGGTACCGTGGGTTCTGCTCTCGCCCGAGGGTCTGCAGTCTTCCGCTCCCGTCCACGTGGGTCACCGAGGGGAGCCTCTTCCGCCACTTTTCCTTTACAGGATAGACCATCAGCATGAAGTCCGTCGGCTCGGGGAGGGGCAGGTCGCACTCGAAATACTTAGATACGTCCTCAACGCAGACCACCGGAGCGAATGGCCGGAATTCCTCCCGGTGCTTGACCTTGGTGTTGAGGATATCCCGCATGTCGGGATTGCACGGGTTTGCGAGGATGCTCCTTGCTCCCAGAGCGCGGGGCCCCCATTCCATCCTACCCTGGAACCAGCCGACCACCTGGCTGTCCAGAAGCATTCTTGCCACATGGTCTATGAGTTTCTTTTCGTTCGGAAATTCCGAGTACCTGATGTGGTTCTGGACTAAGAAGGTTCTCAGGTAATCCTCCGAGAACTCGGGACCGAGGTAGGCATGCCGCTGAATGTGGTTCCTCGGGTGACCGAGAAGGGTGTGGTAGATGTACGAGGCGGCTCCCAGCGAAGTCCCCCCGTCAGAGGCAGCCGGCTGGATCCAGAGGCGCCTGAAGGGAGTGCGCTGGAGAATCTTACCGTTGAACACGCTGTTCAGCGCTACCCCCCCGGAGAGCACGAGATTCTCGCAGCCAGTTACACTGTACGCATGCTTCAGGATTGCGGTCAAAACCTCTTCGGTGACGAGCTGCACCGCGGCCGCGATGTCCTTGTGGCGCTGCGTCAATTCCTCTTCTCTGCGGACCGGACCACCGAGCAGCCCGCAGAGCTTCTTTGAGGGCATGCGGTCCGCGAAGTGGTAGGTAAAGTAATCCATGTCCAGACGATAGCTTCCGTCCTCCTTGAGGTCCACCACGGAGCGGAGAAGTTTGTAGTACTCGTTCGTCTCCATATTCATGTCTCCATACGCCGCGAGTCCCATGACCTTGTATTCTGCGTCATTGACCTGGAAGCCGAGATAGGCGGTAATTGTGCTGTACAGCAGCCCGATGGAATGGGGGAAACGTATCTCCTTGAGGAGGGTGATGTCGCTGCCGTCGCCGATTCCGAACGCAGTTGTCGTCCATTCTCCCACGCCGTCCGCGGTCACGATGGCTGCCTTCCTGAACGGAGAGACCAGGAAGGTGCTCGCGGCGTGCGCGAGGTGGTGTTCGACAAAGAGGACCCTGCCCCGGTAGCCAATTTTGTTGCGCAGCGTGGCCGGGACCCGGAGCTTCTCGTTAATCCAGGAGGACAGCGTGGCGACGAACGTCTTGTAGCTCCTCGGAAAAGTTTCCAGGTGCTGGAAGAGCATCCGCTCGAACTTCAGGAATGGCTTTTCGTAGAAGGCGACATACTGGAGGTCCTTGGCCGTGATGCCTTGGCTTCCGAGGCAGTAGCGAATCGCATTCTCCGGGAACGAGGTGTCGTGCTTCTTCCTCGTGAAGCGCTCCTCCTCTGCAGCGGCGACGATGACGCCGTCCTTGAGGAGCGCCGCGGAGGCGTCGTGATAGTAGCAGCTTACTCCAAGGATGTACATCAGAATTGCCTGTAGTATTCTTCTAGGGGTCGCCTGCCCGGTTGGAGATCATTCCAGTATGTTCTTTCCTGTTTCTCCAGTTCCAGAAATCGTTTCCTCAGCAGTCGGCCGACCACAGAGGTGGGACCCACTCCCAGGAAGTATACGGCCGACAGCAGGATAGTGTTCACGATGGCGGAGATGCATTTCCCGAAATCCTGGAATCCTTCCTTGAACCCCGTAAGGAAGGTCATCGCAGCAGCCTCCGGAGGCCAGCGCCAAACGCGGCAATCGCTCCGCTGAAGGGGGCGACATGCAGGGGTGTCCATGCGGACGGGATGGCACCGGAGCGGGAGAGCGTGAGATAAGCTATCGCGGTGAACATCAGATAACCCGTGAAAAAGCCGCTCACCCGGCCAAACTGCTCTGCGGGAGCAGTTCGGCGGCCCCTCCTTTCCATACAGACCACACTCGTTCGCCCAGGCTAAGAACCTTTCTACTCCTGGACGTATTCATAGCCCAGTGCCCGGGCGATTTCCGCTTTCTTAAGTTCCTTGCCAAGGTAGGCGATGTGGTCCTTGCGCTTGAACCAGGCGAGCTTATTTTTCTGCTCGTAGCTGAAGATGGCGCTCCAGATATCCTGGGCGCGCGTCCCGCGGAATTCCTTAAGGAGTGTATGCTTGTAGTCACAGATGGCAACGCTAATCTGATGGCTGTCCCAGAGGACCTTGATGAGGACGTAGCAGCCGTCGTCGAGCTGGAAGTCCTTGTAGTCGTCCCATCGAGAAGCCTCGATGGTCTCGAAGTCCTTCGCGAGCGTCTTGTCCTTTACCCAGGATGGCTTTTCCATGGTGTAGCAGGACACTGACCTCTTATTAAATCTAGCGACTTTCTGGCTCAATAGAATCCCTCGGATTCTTCTGCTAAAATGCTGTAGGACATCCGCGTGGCCTCGTCGGCATGCAGATGATTCTTCCCAGCACGGCCGACCATGTGTTCGAGCATATCTATACAACCTACTTTCCTATTCCGGAGACAATCTCATGGATTGCAGCCATTTCCGACCGTTGCCACATCTTGCCGTGGCGTGAGACAGGCGGTCTCCGGGCTCGCCGCAGGACACAAGGTTTAAATAAGTCGGGGGGCCCCGTTTTTAAATATCCCATGGAAACGAACGACATCCTCTTCACCTTTCCGGTGACGAGCCGAAGCGCCAACAGATACTCCTACGGCGTCCTCAGCATCTCGGCATACCTGCGTGCGAAGGGCTATGACAACAACATCTTTGATTATCCCCGTGCGCTGGAGTTCAAGGACTACAGGGATTACACTGAGGAGATAGCACTCTCCGACTGCATCGAAGCCGTGAAACGCCTGCGTCCCAAGATTATTTTTATCTCTGCGACCTCGCCTGAGGCGTTGCACGCCCTGCAGCTGCTTCGCGAGCTGAAGAAGGTCCATGACTTTGTTTCCGTCATCGGTGGGTATCATGCGACGTTCAAGCCAAGGGACTTCATAGAAAACGGGTTTGACTACGTTCTCCGGGGAGAGGGAGAGATCTCCTGCGTGGCCCTGGTGAAGGCAATTGAGCAGAAGGCGGATGTCAGCCATATCCCCGGTCTCCTCTGGAAGAAAAACGGGATGACGATGGACAACGGCCCTGCAGAGGTCGTCAAGGACCTCGACGAGCTTCCCATCCCTGCGTACGACAAGATTACCATGGAGAAATACGTGCAGATGCGCGACGGCATCGTGCGAGGAGTGCCCTTCAGGGGTGCCACTGTGGCAGGCAACCGGGGCTGCCCGTACACCTGTACGTTCTGCGCGAGCCCGGTCCTCAGCAGTAGATGGGTCCGGTATCGGTCCGAGGAGCACATGGAAGAGGAGATACGCTACCTAAGGGACACGTACAATGTGGAGGCCATCTGGTTCACCGATGATATTCTTACCGTGAACCCCGCACATGTCCGGAAGGTATGCGCAGTCATGAGGAAGCTTGGGATGTACTGGGCATGCCAGGCCCGCGTGGACCTCATCAATGAGAAGATGATTCGTCTCATGAAGGAATCAGGCTGCCTCCAGATTGAGTTTGGTATCGAGTCAGGCTCAGAGCGGATTCTTGAACTAGTGGTGGACAAGGGATTCGCCCCGGACAAGGTTGAGGGGGCCATCCGCCTCTGCAACAGATATGGCATTCGGACACTCTCCAACTTCATCATGGGATACCCGACAGAGACCATGGAAGACCTGCAGAAGACCATCGACCTCGCCAAGCGCATTCGCTCTTCCTACTATGCCTTTACGGTCGTCCTCCCCCTGCCGGGAACCAAACTGTATGAGATGGTCGGCGAGGACATCTCCATGGAGGAGTATGCGGCGCTGAATTACTACGGTGGCACGAACACTGATAAGTTCAACAAGTCAGAGATTCCGAATCTCTACGAGATGCACGACAGGATACACCGCATGCTGCTGCTCCGCTCCCTTACGAACTCCCTCAAGGACATCCCCCTGTATCTGCGGGTCCTCGCTCACCTGCCCCGGAAGAGGGAGCGTCTGGGCCAGGCCATCGACCATGTGAGCAGCTTCCTCGCGCAGAACATTCCGGTCATGGTGCGGCAGTCGCTCAAGGGAGCCCCCGCCTAGATTCCTCCGAAGCTTTTAATAGAACGTATGCTTGCCTTCTGACCATGTACGCGGAGCTCTACGGCTTCACAGGAAGCGGTAAGACCACACTCGTCCAGAGACTGTGCGGAGCCTCAGCGGGGGGCCGCAGAATTCTGTGCCGGAAGCGTAGGTTGCTCGACGTTTCCTCCCCCGTGGCATTGGCATGTGCTGCGAAGCGAGAGGTGGCATTCCTGCGATTCCTTTCGAAGTACAACCTTTCTCGAGCGCCTTTCAAAAAATCCTTTGCTATGAATCTTTACGTGCACGAGCACACGTCCGGGCGCGGGGATACGCTGTTCCTCAACGACCATGGCTTTCTCATGGGCCTTCTCGATATCGTCGTCTGGAGCAGGCTTCAAGGCCAGCCCTTCAGGCTCTCCTCGCAGTTCATGAACGATTTCCTGGAATTCACTGGACTGTGCAAGAGGGACCTTGTGGTGTACGTGAAGGTTGACCGTACCGAGGCTCGTTCAAGAGAGGAGACGCGCCAAAAGTGGAAAGGCCGGCGAGGGGAACGAGAGCTCGACCAGACCTACGCAGCCATTGAGGAAGCGCTCCCGATGATTGAACGACAAGTCCATCCGCATGTGGTGGAGAATGACACACTGGAACGTGGAGTTCGAGAAGTCCTGTCATTGTTGGAGGCGTCAAAGTGACACCCTCGGCCGGCCCGAACCCTTCCGTGGTGCGTAAGGCGTTCGATACGTTTGCCACGGAGACGTCCGATGATTACGAGTTCCGCCGTTGGTTCTCTGAACGCGGCCAATGGGAGAACTACCGAATGATGTACGAGACTCTACGATATCACAAGGGAGATGGCAGATTCAGCCAATACCTGGAAGTAGGCCCAGGTCCGGGAACCTGGACACGGCTGTTCCTCCGCAGCGACGCCCGATTCACTCTGGTTGATATCTCTCGTGAGATGCTCAGCCAGGCGCGTCGGAATCTGGGAGGGCGAGCGAACACCCGGTATGTTGAGGGAGATTTCCTCACGGTGAAACTTCGGGACCAGTTTGACTTCTTCTTCTCGTCTCGCGCCATCGAGTATCTTGCGGACAAGGCTACCTTCGTGCGAAGAGTGCACGAGCTTCTTTCTCCCGGATCGAGAGGCATCGTCGTCACCAAGAACCCTGAATTACTCACTCGACGCGTGCAGACTCTGCGCGGCCTTCCCGCGGTGCACTCCGGTAGGATTGCCTCCCGCGATTTGGTTGCTCTTTTCACCCTTGGCGGCTTCACAAATGTTCGCGCCTACCCCTGCGTCGTCAACTTCCCGCCCGGACAAAAATCCTTCTGGCTTAGCAGGAAGATATGGGAGCGAATCTACCGCCAGGAGATGCGGTCCTGGCAGAGCCCCCTCGTCGAGAGCTACATCGTGACCTTCAGGAAGTAGCGCTCGGGGACTCGAAAGGCAGCTGGTGCCACGTCCGGCCGTTCCGCGCGCGGCGCTCCAACCACCGTACCGTAGCTGGTTGGTATAGGGAGCAGGTCGCGCAGACCGGCGGAAGATTATTCATCACAAAGGCCTCTCTTAAGGCGGCGACCTTCTCGCCGTAGTAGATATCATGCAGGCTCTGCTCATGGATATTCCCCACGACAAGTTCGTCAAATTCGGTATCCTGAAAGCGACAGGCGCACAGCCGCACCGCGCCGTTGAAGAGCACCATGAGGTCGAAGGTCTTGATGCATGGCATGCGCTTCATCCGCGGGATGCGGCGGAGCTTCATCACCCCCTCGAGATGCTCCTTCTTGATGATGCCCCCCCAGTTGTCGTAGTCGTTGATGAAGTCGTACATCACCCGTCCGGAGAGATACGGCTGGATGTACCACTTGAAATCCGGGCTGTCGAGCACATCCTGCGGCCCCTTGCCGGAGCGGAAGTTGATGGATATGAGCACCGGCTCGCCGCGCTCCCGGTTGTACTGGAGCAGCTTGTGCACGCCATCTATCATGACGTCGTAGGCCTGCACCCCGTAGATGCGGTTATACCCCTCTCGCTCGGTCTCAGCCATGCTCAGGCGGATTTCCCTGATGCCACTATCCACCAGCTTCCTGTACAGGTCCTTCTTTGCCAGGGCTATGCCGTTGGTGTAGAACTGCACATTCTCGATGCCTGGGAGGTTCACGGCATAGCGCACCTTCTCGAGCAGCCCCGGGTCCACGAGTGGGTCTCCCACCGTAGGAGTGAAGCTGATGACCTTGCCCCCCATCCCCGCATACTCGTCAGCGGCCCTCTTGAAGGTCTCGAAGGGCATGTTTCCTTTCGGCCCCTTGCCGTCCTTGTAGGCGCAAAAGACACACTTGGCGTTGCAGATGCTCGAGACCGAGAAGAAGAGCGTGCCCATCACGATGCGCTGCTCATACGGCTTGTAGTAGCGAGCGTCTCGCAGCGGAAGGGCCTGGCGGATGTCGTTGACGAGTGTCTGCGCAGTGGAGAAATGGTGGCGCATGGCGTACTTCTGGTTGAGGAAGGGCGGGCCGTTCAGCTGGTCGTACGCGAACTTGCGGAGACGCTCGAGGCGCATCCCCCGGGAGGCGGGGATGGGGCTTTTAAACATTCTGGGCGGCCTCGGCTTCCAGCGGCCTCAGCCGCCTCCAGAGCGTCTCCAGCTCTTCCTTGGATATGACGCGCAGCAGAAGGAGGAGACCAGCATACGCCGCGCTCGCCGCCGCCAGTGCGACGCCTGCCTCAAGCCACCAGGCCAGCGCAAGCTTCGTCTTGAGCAGGGTGATGATGCCCACGAAAACCGCCGCTGCGAGCGTGGTGCGCAGCCAGGAGTCCCATGGCGAATGGACGCGAACAAAGCGACCCAAAGATGCAAGGCCAAGAGCCAGCCGCCCCAGGAGAGCCAGGAGCAGGGTGAGCGCAGCGCCGAGCATCCCGTACTTCGGAATGAGCAGCAGCCCCGCGGCGAGGTTGATGATGCCCCCTGCCCATATCTGCTTCGTGGCGAGGGCGGACTGCCCGATGCCCATGAACACGGCCTCAAGGATAGTCACGTAGGTGACCAGCACCATGGCGACTCCCAGGATGCGCAGGACGGAGATGCCCGCGGTGTACTGCTCCCCGAAGAGGATGCGGAGCAGCTCCTCCGGGAAGGCGATGAGGATGCCTGCGAGCGGCAGGGTGACGATGAGGGCGTAGCGGTAGAGCAGGGAAATCCCCTCCCCGAGACGGTCCTTCCTCCCTTTTTCCCAGAGTTCTGCACTCATGGGGAACAGCACGGTGCGAATCGGGTCGAACACGTGCCTGAGGAGCTTCGACACGGTGAGTGCCGCGGAGAAAAGGGCGACCTGGCTGAGCGTCCCGAAGAGGGTCAGGAGCGCCACGGTGAGCTTGCCGTAGAGGAAGTCTATCGCGGCTGTCGCTGGCACCAGGGGGATGGAGAAGCCGAGGTATTCCTTCACGTCTTTCCGGCTGAGCTGGATGCCGGTCTTCGCGAGGAAGGGGTAGGTGACCCTGTGCAGGAGCGGGAAATACACCACGACTGCAAGAAGGCCCCCGAGCAGGTAGCCCAAGGCGGGAGCGCGGACTCCCAAGCGGTCCAGCGACAGCACCGAAACAACCAGCACCGCGAGGAGCTGGAGGAACTGCATGCTGGACTGGAGGAAGATGCTGTGCGCTGCGTTGAACGCCATGGAGATGGCCTCCACGATGCCCTCGAACAGGAACGACAGGCCGAGGAGGACGATGATTCCTGCTGCTGCCTCGTTGCGGAAATACACTGTGGATAGCCACGTCGCCAGGAGGGAGAACGCAAGAAAGAACAGCGCTCCAGAAACCATCTGGATGGAAAGCACCAGGCACAGCAGGCCCTTGAGCCGGCCGAGCTGCCTGCGGTGGAGGAAGCCCGGGATGAAGCGCACCTGCGCCTCAGACAGGCCCAGGTCGCGGAGGAAGGTGAACATCCCCACGAAGGCCAATACCGCGTAGAACAGGCCGAACTGGTTGACGGAGAGCCCCCGGGCCAGCACCGCCTTGATGGCGAGCGCCGCAACGGTGCTCAGGGAGAGGAAAATGTAAGAAACAAAGGCCCCGCGGAGGGCCTTCCGGGTATACGACATGCGGTCCCGTCAGTGGGGACCGCTATAAAAACCCTCCTCCAGCCGGGACTCCGTAGATAGTCTCATCGGCCGCACTACCTGGCGTGCATCGAATCATCTCGTCGGGATGCCAATATTGCCTGCGGCCGACGTCTCTACAGGGTTGAGGCGCTACCTTGCCGTCGCCCGCACTTCGCCAGTCACGGGGTATTCGATGCCGTTCTGGGTGTGGAGGTAGTGCAGGGTGACGTCCGCCTTGAACCTGCCCTCGTCGAAGGAGGTGCAGTTGATGACCAAAAGCATCTGCTCTCCGTTCAGCATCGAGACATTCGGGGGGTTGCCACCGATGGTCTGCACCATGGGGCTCAGGCAGCTGCTTCCCGTCTCTGTGGAAATCTCCTGCGTGAGGGTAATTGGATAGCCGACGTTGTTCACCAGGGAGAGGGTGATGGTGTCCGCGTTGAAGTCAGCCAGGGGCTTGCCGATGCAGCTCAGCTCTGCCGGGAAGCTGCAACGCTCGGGCAGGAACCGCTCCGGGGATAGCACGCCGAAGTACACCAGCGCGCCGATGACGATGAGGACGACGAGAATCGCCCATCCGTACGTCATGATGAATTCCATCGCGGCCTGACCTTTTCGTGAGCTCATGATTTCACCTCAAGCTGGGGCTCATCCGACTTCCAGGTTTAAATATCTTACGGAGCGGCCGGCTTTGCCTGAAAAGCGTAACCTATAAAAAACAATCCCCATCCAAGGCGAGGCAGAGGATGCCTTTTTGTCGTCACGACAAGCATTTGAGATTGTCACCGGGATGGTCCCCGCAGTTACGGAAGGGACAGTTCTGGACTTTGCCAGTGGCAAGGGCGAGATGTCCATTGTCCTAAGGCAGAAAGGGTATGAGACTTCTGCTTGTGATGTGGCCCCTAAAAAATGGGAAGGTGCCGGGCGAGGATGTGTGCGCGTAGATGCAAACTGCAGGTTTCCGTTCAAGAAAGGTGCGTTTGATATCATCATCTGCCTCGCATCAGTTGAACATTTCGAGAATCCTTGGAATTTCGTTCGGGAGTGTCACAGGATTTTGAAACCGAATGGAAAACTCATCTTCAGCACACCAAATGTCTCTCATATTGCTAGCAGGTTGTATTATCTGCTGTTTGGATTCTTTCCGCGATTCACGGATGCTTATAATGCCAAAGGGAAAGCTACTGGAGAAGGGGAACACATCACCCCGATATTTCCATGGACTGTTAGGCGCATGGCCACTGGGCTTTTCACTATTGCCTCTGTTCGATACGATAGAGGCTTCCTGCCGCTACTTCGATTGCCTCTTCCCCCAGGCCTGCTCACTGGCGATGCTGCCATCTATGAACTCGTGAAAGAATGACAGCAGATTTCAGATGATTCGGATGCATCGACTGTGACCGACAAGTAACTGAAAAATCAGACTTCCCTGGTAGGATACTGAATTTTCGACCAAAAGCAGAGCGGTCGGCCTTCCAGAAATAGGTAAGAACCAGCCCGGCCGGGAAGGGTTTCCGGGATGCCGGTGCGGCCTCCAGAAGCTCTACATCTTGCCCGCTCCTACAGAAGAGCCTTGCAGCCGCCTGGCGGGAGGGCGCGGATGATGTCATCCAGGCTGCCGCCCCCCAGAGCCCTTGCAATGAGCTTTGCCGTGTCGCTGGCCTTGGTGGTGCCAGGCTGGATTTCGATGATGCGCTCCGCCTTCGCGGCGATGGCAGATCTGGGGCCGCAGATGACCTTGCCATCTGCCAGGGCTATGGCGAGCCTCGGGATGACGGTGAAGCGCTCTCTACGGCCGCGCACCATGAAGGCACCCTTGCCCATGAACTCGCCGGAAGGCGCTTCCTTGGAGAGCTGCTCCCGCTTCACCGCATAGACCTCCACGTTGCCGATGCCGAGCTTCCAGGCCTTGGAGTAGCTCCCTGCTGCGATGGCCGCCTCCTGAATGGTCGAAGCGCTCGGCTGCAGGGACTTGACCACGAAGAACGGGCTGCCCGCGAGTTCGCAGTGCAGGACCGTCTCGCCCGCAAGGGCATGCTTCCTGACGACCTGCTCGTTGGTGGAAGCGTCGCGGCCTCCGATGCAGAGGATATTCTCGCTGGAGAAGAACCAGCGGAAGCGCTCGTACCATTCCTGCCTTCGTTTCGCCGGTTCCTTCGGTCGCTCTGTCACGAGAGTATCGCGCTGCAGCAGCTTGAGGGTGCGCTCCCTTGCCTCTTTTGCTCCCTGGAGCTTCTTTTTTGCCGTTTTGGCCTTCTCGAAGTAGAGCGCCGCGTTCTCTTCGAGCGACTTCTCGAGGAAGAGGGTGACTCTCATGTCGCTGAGGTGTTGATGTCCTGACCTGCTTCCGGAAGAACCTTTACTGGCTCAGCGGCGTAGCGCGGCCCGTCCGGGTGCTCTGCTGTCTCTCTGGCGGCGTCCGTCACGAGCATCGCAGCAGCAAGTCCTATGAGCACGAGGACCACCACCGCGAGGACTCCAGCGTGCTCGGGTGTAAGTTCCATCAGCATTTCCTCAGGTTCCTGGCGATGATGGTCCGTCCGGAGCAGGGCCTGTCAAGCACGGGAGTGATGCGCAGCTCCTGGAAGATGCCCTGGGGCAGCGGGACAACATGCTCGGTGACCGCTCCCTGCAGTTGGGTGCCTGGGAGCAGGGTGGTGAGATTCTCGGTGTCAGAAACAGCCGTGACCTCAATCCCGGTGAGGTCCTGTCCCTCGTTGAGGAGCGCGAAGCGCAACTCGGTGTCGGTCGCGCACGCTGCGAACGTCGGCTCCTCTGGAATGCGGACGGAGACCTCGGTGCATCTTCCGAAGGTGTGGGTGAGGGTCCAGCTCACCGCCATGGCGAGGATGGCCGCGATGAACGCGATGAGCAGCACCATCGCGAGGAGCGGGGAGAGGGCTCTCTTGGACATGGGAAGGGCAAGGGAGCCGGGATATTTAAAGATTCGCAGCGGAGTCGCAGTACCGCACGAGTTGCGCAGTGCCTCGCCGAAATTGCGGGTATTCTCCGCATTGCGGTCCACCGTCACGAACCCGTTGAAGAGGAAGCGCGCTCACAAGTTACTACCGCTCATCATCCTTGCGTCAGTGGGTGTTCACTCGGTCATCGCGCGCGGGGGGAGGGTGTGCATCGCCTATTAAAAGCCTGCGCCGTGGCTTTGCAGGAAATCTTCCTCGGCCGGAATCTCGCGGGAGTTCCGGGCCTGTCCCGCCGGACGGATATGCTCCGCAATACGGACGATTTCATGCCGGTTCAGTCTGCAAATCCCAATTTGTCACAACCTTTTTTAAGAAAGCCATCCGATGAGGGTAGTAGCATGTTGCAAAGAGCGGGGATATTGCTTTTTCTCCTGCTCGCGCTCCCCTCGGCGCTCGCGGACACCTGCGAGATTGTCAACGCGAGCAAGACGCTGACATCGGACATCAACGCGACAGGGACGTGCTTTACCATCAATGCGGATAATGTGGTTCTGGATGGAGCCGGCTACACGGTGACTGGTGATGGAAGCGGAACTGGAGTCCTGCTATCACCAACTAGCAATCTGACTGTCAGGAATTTTGGGAACATCTCGCAGTTCAGCCGCGCGGTGGACACGGGAAGCTCCTCCAATGTGTCCATCTACAACAACACCCTACAGGCAAACGCAAGTTTCCAGCCTGCGGTGTACTTGGGC
>Ga0209542_10010843_pt1 | contig 16311 bp, 18 predicted proteins | sample RifCSPhighO2_01_FD_184028 | JGI IMG/M metagenome (GOLD analysis project Ga0209542, IMG submission 184028) | Soil microbial communities from Rifle, Colorado - Rifle CSP2_plank highO2_0.1 (SPAdes) (version 2) | ecosystem: Environmental > Terrestrial > Deep subsurface > Rock core/Sediment ...
CCGCAATATATGGAAGAACATTATATTTTAAATCCCATCTAGTACCTTCAACAATATCCCTATCAGAAACACCACTATAATGCAATCTAGCAATAATGGGGGAATAATGATCCGACAGCCTACGACCCAAATCATCAACCTTGCTATTTCTACCAGAATAATTTTTCATCTTAACTATTTAAAATAAGGTTATAAAAACATATCGTTAATTTTCAGATATTTTAAATAATCTTTAAATCAACTAGTTCTAAACATTTCACATTTGACCGGCACTCTAACTGGAACACAAACAGTTTCAGAATCTCCAACAACTGCACCAACAGTAACAGATTTAGGTGCACTCGGAATATCTCTTATAATTGCTTCAACCGAAGAATATTCAACAAAATCAGTATAGTTTGTAGTAGCTTTAAAAAGACCTACATTTATGTCTATAGGTTTGCCAGAGTATTTATTTCCATCAACCCCTTCAACTTCAAAACGCAAACTCTTAATTTCTCCACCGCCAGGAAAACGTTCAACATTCATTAGGAGAGCATTCTCATTTTCGCGAATTACAGGCATACCCGGAATCGGAGGATTCACATAGTTTATTAGATAATTAAAATAATAACAATTTTTTACTCCAACATCAATTCCTAAACACAAAGCAGAATCATCAGAAGTGCTTTTCTTAACACTTTTGAAATATACTGCAAGAAATATCGAAACCGCAATAATAGATATCAAAACAATAAGAACAACAGCAACAACACCTCCAAGCCCTCTTTTACTCATAATAAATCGGAGTAAATATAGGTTATAAAACTGTCGCATATATTTTACTAAGGTTGTGATGGACAACAAAAAGATCTATGTCCTGCAAGAGGAGTAGTAGCTGTACAATTCCTATCAACAAGCCATTGGCAACATTGACTAGGAGAACTAAATCCTTGTGGAGGAGGTTCTTGAACAATAACACATTTCAACGAATTAGATGAAATGGGGCAAACATCCCTTTTCTCTCCTATCAAAGCAACAACTTTAACGACATTCGGCGACCCAGGTACGGGAATTTTATAAGAATCCTTAAACTGGACACTTCCCAACTCGCTAAGAATAGGAGGATTCAAATCCCTATCATATATACTTTTGATACCAACAAGACTTTCAAAAACAAATCTCAATCCAGTAACATTTCCTGTTCCAGTTTTTCTTTTAACTACAACATCCGCGTCATATTTACCAACTCCTAAAAAATTATTGCAAGAGCCATAAGCCTTACAATCAGACAACTCCAAATTCAAAGTTAAACAATCAGGGTCAATAGTCTCACCACCACGTTCAATGCTCTTATTCACAAAAACCCAAAGCAAAACCACTCCAATAATCGTTCCAAGAATTATAAAAGCCAAAGTCAAAACAGAACTAACTCCTCTTTTATCAAGCCTATTAATTCCACCAATCACCATGTTATAAACAGTATTAACACGTTTATAAATAATACTCGCCGTTAAAATAAATCAATTCCCTACCCAACAGGCAAGAAAAAAAAGAAAAAAAAGAAAAAATTAAATCAAAAAGCAATTAAGCGCAATTAACAGGTTGCGTACTAACTTGACACAAGTTTCCGTTAACTCTCAATACAGTATTAACTGTTTTTTGACCTGTTCCAGTCAGAGTAGTAGGAAATTGCTCATATATAGTATTAGTAGAAAGCTCTGTAAGAGTTGCCTGAGTAACTTTAGGATTTGCAGGGACAACACCTGTGTTAGACCCATCACCGAAAACCAATTCGATATTCTCGAAAGTTCCAGCACCAGGACTTCTCTTTACATTAACTGCCTTAATATTTGTACCAGTACAAGTAACAGGATTAGTTGTTGACGTATAAGTACATCCATGATTCTCACATTCTGACTGCGAAGCAACATACGAACTACAAGTAACTGCCGTGCAACTCACAGGCTCAACCTGAACAGTAAAACAATCACTCTGAATTTGCTGTGAACTCTTATCAATCGTAGGTTTAACTACAGACCAAATAACAGCAATCCCGACTATAACCAGAAGAACTATGAGGACATTAGCAACTACTTCGCTTACTCCTTTTCTATTTTTATTCAACATTCTCATAAACCTCCTTTACACAACTCAAATACAAAAGGAGTTTATAAATTATTCGTATATAAATTATCTAGCTAATTAAATGTATTAAACATCAAGAATACAAGACATATAAAATATATAAACTAAAATTAACTTAATCTAATGAGTAAATATGGATAAAAAAGAAGCATTGGTTGTATTTCAAGACAAGAAGATTAGAAGAATCTGGCACGAAGAACAGTGGTTTTTCTCAGTAGTTGATGTAGTAGGTGCTCTAACAGATAGCGAAAATCCTAGAAATTATTGGAGTATGCTTAAGACCAGGGAAAGAGAAGGTTCTGGAATTGAGTTGTCCACAAATTGTGTACAACTGAAAATGGCTTCTTCAGATGGTAAGGAATATGAGACTGATTGTGCAAATACCGAAGGAATCTTTAGGATTATTCAGTCAATTCCTTCAAAGAAAGCAGAGCCCTTCAAAAGATGGTTGGCTCAAGTAGGATACGAAAGAATACAAGAAATAGAAAATCCAGAATTAGCTCAAGATAGAGTAAAACAATACTATGAACTCAAAGGCTATCCTAAAAACTGGATAGATAAAAGACTTAGAGGCATAGCAATAAGACAAGAGCTTACAGAAGAATGGAAAAATCGTGGAATTGAAAAAGAACAAGACTTTGCAATTTTAACAAATGAAATTACAAAGGCTACATTTGGCAAGAAAGTAGAAGATTACAAAGAATTCAAAGGATTAACTAGAAAGAATCAAAATTTAAGAGACCATATGACTGACTGGGAATTAATTCTTACTATGGTTGGCGAAAAAGCAACTACAGACATAACCATTTCAAAAGATTCAGAAGGACTTGAAGAATGCAAGGAATCTGCAATTGAAGGAGGAACTATTGCAAAAAACACTAAAGAAGAATTAGAACAAAAAATAGGAAGACCTATCGCATCAAAAGAAAATTATCTTCATTTGACTGAAAAAAAGAAGCAAATAGAGGATAAAGGAGCCTAAAAATATGAATAAAGATTTAGCAATCAGAAACAGCGCAGCCGAATTTTTGATATTCACAGCCAATTCAGGTGAAGAATCTATTGAAGTAAAATATGCTGACGGAAATGTATGGTTGTCTCAAAAAATGATGGCTCAATTATTTGATAAAGAAAGAAATACAATAACTGAACATTTAAATGCAATTTATGGCGAGGGGGAATTAAACAAAGATACAACTTGTCGGAATTTCCGACAAGTTCAAAAAGAAGGTGAAAGGAGCGTGGAAAGAGATATAGAATTTTACAATTTAGACGCAATAATCTCTATTGGATACAGAGTAAACTCACAAAGAGCCGCACAATTTAGAATATGGGCAACTAAAATATTAAAACAATTTGCGATTAAAGGGTATGTCCTAGATAAAAAAAGATTAGAAAATGGAAACTTCTTAAATCAGAACTATTTTGATGAACTTTTAGCTGAAATAAGGGAAATACGATTAAGCGAAAGAAATTTCTACCAAAAAATAACTGATATTTATTCAACAAGTTTAGATTATGATAAAAACGCAGAAACTACCAAAGAATTCTTTGCAAAAGTCCAGAATAAACTCCATTATGCAGTGCATAAACATACTGCTCCTGAATTAATTATAAAAAGAGCAGACAGTAAAAAAGAATATATGGGTTTATAGACAATTAGGTTGATTCAGTTACGTGTTTTCCTAATTGTCTATTTAGAGATTTAGGAACAAAAAGTAACTCAATTATCCTAAATCTGTATAACATCATGGAAAAATTCTCCAGAAGGCAAAATAATAAAGACAGATGTATCTATCGCTAAAAATTATTTGAAAAGAGAAGAATTAGAATCCTTGGGGAGAATAGTAAGCGCATATCTTGATTTAGCAGAAGAAAGAGCAAAGAGAAAAATACCTGCGACTATGGAAGACTGGTCAAAAAGGTTAGAATTATTCTTAGAATTTGATGAAAGAGAAATATTAAAAGATGCTAGGAAAATAACTATGAGAATTGCAAAAGAATTTGCAGAAAGTGAATTTGAAAAATATAGAATTGTTCAAGATAAATTATTTGAGTCAGATTTTGACAAATTAGTTGAAAATTTTATCAAATTGAAAAATTCAAAGAAAGAGCCGTCTTAAAATATGATTTATTCAAGTCAAAACCCTAATATAGACATTCCCGTTGATTATGCTACTCCAAAGAGGGAATGTATAGATAGAGATTCCCAAAGAATATGAGACCAGATTAAGGGGAATCTCTATATCAATTATGACTAAACCAAAATTCCATAACTCCCTCATGCGTCCTATCAAATCTAACAAATCCAAAACGCTCAAACTGCGCGACAGTTCCTATTTTCAACTTTCCAGCCGAAGGCTCAACCAATCCAACAACCCATGAACCGTCAACTAACAAAACTCGCGCAGTCAAACCATTAGAAACCCAATTTATTTTAGATATCTTTTTATTATCTACTGAAGTAATATGAGTCTTATCACTTAAAGTAACATTAAACAAATGCAACAATCTAACTTCTTTGCCTTTATGCTCATTGAAATCCTTGGAGGAAATTGCAATATCTGAACCAATAGAAACCTCTCGCATCTCCTCAGGCTTATCAGGATGCACAGGCACAGAAACACTTTCAGTCTTAGGCATATCAATAATATTCAATTTAACAGGATTAGAAACAAAAGAATATCTCAAAGTTTCAGAATCAATCATCTGACGATTAATCGCATACAAACTATCAACCGGCACAACAATATCTTGTTTATTCAATCCAATGCGTTTAACAAATTCGCGAATCGCCTCAGGTTTAATCCCGCGACGAGCAAGTGACTGAACACTCCAAGTTCTAGGGTCATCCCATCCAGTAAACTGCCCAGACACAACTTCTTTCTGAGCCTTAGATTTAGACAAAGTCCCATCAACACCTTCAAGCCTAACTTTTCCACAATGAATTAAAATAGGATGTTTCCATTTAAATAAATCCCAAATATATTTTTCCATATCGCTCTCAATCATTAAATCAGTTCCGCGAATAATATGAGTAATTCCAAGTAAATGGTCATCTATCGCCCAGCACATTTCAAGAGTAGGCCAAACTCTATATTTTGTTCCGACTTTAGGATGAGGCCTATCAGCAATTTTAAAAAGCACGCGATCACGAAAAGCAGGATTAGGATGTTCCATATCCGTTTTCAATCGCAAAGAAGCCTCTCCCTCGGCAACTGAAGGCTTAAACAATTCTTTCCATCTAGCGTGTTGAATTCCTTTAGGAAACTGACGGCAAGAACATTCTTTCGCATCAGCTCGATTCTGCCTTAAAACATCAGTCTTACAATAACAAACATAAGCTTTGTTCATTTCAATTAATTTTTCTGCATACTCATAATAAATCTCCAATCTGTCAGACTTAAAATAAGTTTTTTTGTATTTCACATTAAGCCACTTAAATCCTTCGGGAATCAAGTCATAACTCTCTTTCATTAAAGTTTTCTCAACGCTCCCAATGGTATCATCCATTACAAGAAACAAATCTGCGTTGTACTTTTCAGCATAAAGCGCGTTTAACAAAAAAGTTTTAGCATTTCCTAAATGCAATGCGCCAGATGGAAATGGCGCCAAACGCAAAGTCATTTTCTTCCCAACAGGAGACTCAGGCAACTCATCAAGCTCATAAGTCTCAGTCCTGTCATGCTTCACAACAACACCCTCGACAGAAACAAATAATTTATGCTTTTCTTTATCATTCAAAGAATTAACCTTTTCCACAGTTTCATTTATCAATTTCATAACAAGTGGAATCTCTTTTCTATCAAGACCATGCTGAAACAACTTAGTTAACACACGACCAGAATCAGCCTTGCCATGCTCAATAGCGTTCTGCAAAGCATAAGCAAGTATCTCTTTTGAAAAGTCTTTCATATCAAGATTTCTGGGTAACCTCTTCTTTTAAAGTTTTTGAAATCTTGAATATGCAAAAAACTAACTGCAAAGTTTTTTTCATTAAAATCTTAAATTAAAGAGATATTTAAATGATTACTATTCACTGCCACATCCAACATTAATACTGCGATACAAAACAACAATGCCTAAATACTCTTTAAATTAACACAGCTCATGAAGAATACAAGTTTTATATTAATAGTCCTCTTAATTGTGGGATTATTTATATTTTTATCAACTCCAAGTTTAAGTTTAACATCTAAAAAAGCCATTTCAAATGCTCCAACAACACAAAACCTAGTCCTAAATAATTCAGTTTACAATGCAATACTGGCGCCTCCAGTAAACACAACACCAGTAGATTATTGTGAAATTCCAACAATCTTAACACAAGGATTTAATCCTGAAATTGATGGAAGAACAGTTGTTTATGGCACAGTCGTAGGAGGTTATGCTCAAAATATTGCATTTTATGATTTAGGAATAGACCATAAAAAATCCGCAGATGACCGAGGAGTTTTTCAACCATTTCAGACCCCAATAGGTGGAAATGATTTTGATTTCCACATATATGGAAACAATATAGTTTTTGCAAGGTCTATTAATAATGGATTATCTGGAATAGACAATTTTGTAATGCTTTACTATCTCGGAAACGACAGCATGATTGGAACATCCGACGATATAGGCCCTGTGCAAATTTACAATGCATCATATATATTTACACAAACATCCATTGACCAAGATTACATAGGAATTAGTCAATATAACAATTTAATGTATTGTTCTACTTCTAATATTTCACAAGGAAGTTGTATGTCTGGAAGCATATATCAAATTAATCCAATTAATGGAACAAATTATTACAAATCCAAAATTACTGGAAGTGGCAATTTTTGGGAATATTTGTTTGAAATAAATGATGACATTAATTATATAGATTCATCGGGGGCAAATGGAACATTCTACAACAACAAATTAATCTCAGATGTTGCATATCCGTTTATTTTATCAGTATCTATACCTAATTCAACAAACAACAACTCTGCTAATTCCACTAATTCAACAAACAACAACTCCACTGCCATTGGCACTTCTATAACTTTAGGACTAATAGGTCTGCCTCAAATCCAAATTCCTATTTCTTCCAATACTAATTCTACATCATCAGATAGAGATGCAAGTTTCCCACATCGCATATCAAACTCCGGAGAATACTTTATGTCTTGGATAAGAACATATCCAAACAATCAAAAAGATTATATTGTGTCTTCATTCCCATCAAACATTGAAAGAATTGTTCCATATAATATAAGTTGGGGAGAATCCAAACCTTTCACAGATGATAATACTTTAGTATTTAGTGGCTTTAATCAAGTTTACATTTCAGAATGTTATTGACTATCTCTTAACCAACGCTCTTTCAGACATAGAAACATATCTTTGCAAGTACTCGTAACTAATATCTCTTCCATTCATTCCGTTGTCCTCCAAACAAAGATTTCTGTAAACATCTCTCCACTCACTATCAGAAGTTATCCCATTTCCATCTCCTCTGCTATCTGCGATATTTCTAACTCGCTCAAACATCGTCTCTCGATTTCTCTCATCTCTCAAATTCCCATTCACAGACAAATTAGACAAATAATATCCCGTAAGCAAACCCAAAGGAACAACCCAAAAAGACCAATTAAAAACTCGCGTAATAAAATCTCCTTTAGTTTTCAAAGGCTCACCCCCAGAATCTTTCAAGTGAGATAACATGATTAACTGATTATTAATAAGAATATAAACTTTACCTTAATCTAAAGGAATGTTTTGTCAACAGTTAGAAAAGTAAGAGGTAAAGCAACATTCTTTATTAGATAGATTAAATCTATCGCTTAAAACTTTTCTAGGTTGCTAATCTAAAACGAATAGTAGATGGAAGGAAACCTGCACCAATTTCATCATTATATAAAGGGTTTTGCATTTCCATCATAAAAGTTAAAGGAGTTACAGGAAGTTTATGACCCTCTAATTTATCCATTAAACCAGACAATGTCCATCTTCGTCCAATATTCTTACCATCAAACGTTCCAAAAAGCCAGCCTTCAGGCCTTTTTCTTGTTCCTTTTTCATATAACTCATACCCTTCAATCTCACCTGTTGGTTTAATCACGTATTTAAAAGACCCATCCCAAGAAAAGAGTTTATCCGTCGAGTCAATAGTAAACATTTCAACATTTGCATAAGCTGCATTAGTAGAAAGAGATTTTATTCTAGCTGCCTCTTTAAGAGATCTATTTGAATAATCGAGTGGTTTAAAAAGAAGTTTCGAAGCTTTAACTAAAAAGTCTTTTACCTTATTTTTGCGTCCCCTGAGTTCTCTCACTTCTTGGTAATTTCTAAGCCATTCTATACCTTCTCGCGTTGAGCGAAGATCATCTAGTAAAGAATACTGTACTCCATCTATAGGAACAGTTAATTCAGTCATAAGAGTTTCTCCAATACTCTTGTCGCTCCTATATCTTCTTTCTTCGGCAGTTCTTTTTAATCCTATTTCATCCAGTAGAAGTTCTATCTTTAGTCTTTGCATATTTTAAGCAAAAATAGACTATTTATAAATCTATGTTTTTTTACTATTATCTAATTACAATTAATCAAAAGGAGCCCCAGAGAACGAGCTATTACTTGCTTTTCCAGGCAACTCTCCCCCAGAATATGCAGGCAGTCCGCCGAAGCCTCCGCCATAAATAGAATGATGAACTTCAGGATTTATAATTCCTAAACCGCTATAAGAACTAGCATCAGAATTAACTGCAGAATTCCAATAAGCAGCGCCAGCGTCCCCCATTGAACTTTTCCCTGAAAAATAAACTGGGGCGTGCAATCCTGAAAATGCTTCAGTAGCAGGAGTCTTAGTCATTCCCATCCCACCTTGACGAGAATACCAATCTCCAGTTTCTATAACTTTCTTCGCTTTTCTAAAATTTTCACCCCATCCAGCATTTAATATCTCATCAATCGGAACATTACCCATTCCAGCAGGCAATTCAGAATCTTCAAATCCAAGATTATCAGCAATATGCATGTGTTTTACAAACGGAGCTATAGTCTCAGCTTCTTTCAAAACATCTTCCTTGCCATATCCCCATTTTCGAATACTATTAATGTGTCCAACGTCCCATGTGGCTCCAATAATCTGTTCAGACACTTCAACAGCCTTATCGCGAGACATCATCTTATTTTCAACAGCCTTATCAACAAATTTTTTTCTAGTTTCAATAACCAGTTTCTTAATTTCATCAGCCCTAGTCAGTCCAGACATTCCGGCAGGAGGATTTTCAATACTTATTATTCCAGGAGAACGATTATACACCTTAGCATTCTGATACGCGAATAAAGCAACATTTGAAAATGTCTCAGAACCTTTATCAACGGCAAATTTTTCTAAAGGTTTGAATTTTCTAGGTCTAATGCTATCTTCATTCAATAATCTTGTTCCTTCAGCTATTTTTTGTTGAAACTCTGCAACATTATAATTTTCGCCATATCTATCAAATGCGCCTCTCAAATCCTTTGCATAATTCTTAAGTTTAGCCAAAGCTTCTTTCTTCCCAGGTTCATTATTTTCAGCGCCCTTCTCAACATCATGGTATGCTTCATTAAAAAATTCTTTCATCTGAGTGTAGGACTCCTGAGCAAAGAAACTAGCATTTTGAAGACTATTAATGGTGCTATTTATTGCCCTAGCTCCATCTGGGAGAACTTTTTTCGTTTCTTCAATAGCCACCTTATATTTATCATAATCTTTTTGATACATTTTATAAATGTCAAACATATTCCCCTTAAATTCTGAACTAGATTCCTTTGCTTTTTTTATATCTTCATCATTTCTAGAGGCCTCGATAATTTCATTATTTGCCCTAGTGCTATTAAGGAAAACATTTTCTATTTGCCTCCTCCATTGTTCATCATTCAATTCATCAAGGCGTTGTTGAGCAGTTTGATTTTTTTTCCCATTAAAATAATCTTCCTTGGGCGTAGGTATATTCCCTATCTGCCCAGTGCGTTCATCAATAACAGCCATCTGAACAGTTTCTATAGTTCCATCAGGTTTCTTAATTTGACGCTTGACTTCAGGCAATCCATTATTGGCATGAAAAGTCATAACTACACCTTTAGGATTTATTTCAGCTGAACTAGAATTCATTTGCTGAGCCAACTCAACAGCCGCCTTCATCTGCCTTTCAGCTTCACCTCTTTGGTCTTCAGACCAATTCCCTCGACCAGTAACTCCTGTCGGATCAACAAGAGGCCCATGAAAAGTCAAATCAACTCCTGTTAATTGCCTAAGTCTATCTATCTCTTTCCAATGCTGTCGAGGAATGGAAGCAAGATGTTTCATAGGTCCAGCTCCAGTCAAACCAAGTCCGGAAACTTCTATTGTCTGCGCTCCAGTGCTTATTTTATCTGAAACTTTCTTCAACTGATTAGCAGTTAAAGGATCAGAAGGATATGCAATATCTCTCGCAGAAGGAAGATACGCAGAACTTACAGATGATTTCTCAAAAGGATATTCCGAACCATTAAAAAAAGTTTCATAGTTAGCCATATTCCCTCGTTATTTAAAACAGTTTCGAATATATAAATCTTAGTCAATTATATTTCTCTAAACTTCTTAATAATCTCCTCATATCCCCATCTGTCTACAATTCTCCAAGAATATCTATAACTCATTGAAATCTTGGAATTCTCAACATCTCTCTCAAATCTAAATTTATTAAATAAATCTAAATATATTTTTTTATGAACGGCATTTAAAAAAATGTGAGACTTAGTAATTTCAGATTCGTTAGGATATTTCACACTAAGAAATTTTAACCATTTATTCCATTTCTTGCTGTCTATTTGAGACTGCATCTTATGAATAAGTTCATGAGTTATAATATCTATGGCATGATTAACATCTCTGCAAAACTTCACAGTTAACGGATCAGACATCGGTCTGCAAAATCCGACGACATAACAAACAATTTTATCATCTTCCCATTTAATTCCGCATAAATCAGATATCTTGCTTAATATCTTCGCACCATCATTCTTCCAGATAATTTTAATCTTATTAATAAAATCAACAATATCTTTTTTTGAAGGATACTTCTTGTTTGAGTCTTCAAGAAAATCTTTAACATCGCAAGAATCTCTGTATATTTTATCATAAACATAAGAATATCTAAATTCAATTTTAGGAATCATAAACAACTCAAGATTTTGCAATATATAAAATATTCCAGTTAAAAGTTTTTTCTCCTCTCTCTCTTTTGCTGTTCTCCTTCTCCAACATACTCTTGTCCTCTGCCCATTTCTCCACCTTTCTGTTCATTCGTTCCCTGATTCTGCTGTTGCAAATCATTGCGTCTATCAAGAACCCTATCTTCCCCTAAAACTCTTGTCTGACCAACAGCGCCACTTTCAGCAGAACCAGCAGGAGTGTATTTATTATCTTTATACGGATTTCCTCCCCCTGTATAAGAAGGCCTAAAATTAATTTCTTTCTCATCTTCTTCAGAAACTCTCCTTGCTCGTGGAGCAGAATCCTGAGGGGTTTCAGAAGCATTTAATGTAGAAGTTTTATTAAATCGCCTAACACCATTAAAACCATTAACAAAATCTTCATTTTCAACATCTTCGTCAAACTCGTCATCAAGAGATTCAACTTTCTCTTTCTTTATTTCCTTTACAGGATTTTCAATCTTGCGTATTTCTTTTACTTTTGGCATAAAAATAAATAGTTTTGGATATTAAATATTTTGCTATAATGGTTTAAATGGATCCTGATGAGAAGGCATATTATGTCCTTTCTTATAAGTATCAAAAGTTAAGAAACAGGCCTCACTGGCTCCCAATATAGCCTGAGAACGAACAACTTTCTCATATTCCTTGTCTGGAGGAATTGGCTTGAACAAATCCTCATCATCTCCATCTTTCTTCTCTTTTTTTTCTTCTTTCTTCTTTCCTATTTTAAACATTGAGAATAATTCTTTAATCCCGAAATCGTCTCCTTTTTTAGACCTCTCTTTTTTCTTTTCTTCTTTTTCTTCGTCTTCCTTTTTTATCTCTTCCTCCTCTTTTCCTTCAATAAGAGCGCGTATATCTTTGTCAATTTCATCTAAACTCTTTTCAGTCGCGCCCTCAACAAGTTTTAGCACATTCTTGAAATCATCACTATCAATTTGTTTTTTAAGGCGTTTTAATTCATCATCATTAAGCCCATAACTCGTAAATCTTACTTCTGCCCTCCCTCCAAAAGCCCAATCCCCTCTTTGCGAAACTCTTTGAGGAATGCTTCTAAACTCCAACTCAATAACTAAAACTTTATTATATTTACGCATATTCTCTTTCTTAATATTTTTAAACAGCTCCGGAAGATTGCCTGCGGCAACATCATCATCTATTTTATATTTAGAAACAGCAAGAATTGTAAGCTCTAAAATCATAGTATTAAAAGCAGTGACAAGAGCAGGATTCTTGCTGTCTATATTTTGCCCAAGTTTAGAAGCCGCCTTCAAATAAGGCTTAACCCATTTAGCGTACATCTTTAACATATTAACTTGCGACTTCAAATAATTTCTCTCAATCTCAAACCTTTGCGAAAGAGAACTATAAGATTCCTTAATCCAAGTAAAAAATTCCTGGGCTCTTTGCTGAAGAATTCTTTTAACTCTATCATTCAAATCAATTATATTTCCATTATTATCTTTCAAACTTTCATCTCTTAAAGTCATAAAAGCATCTCTTAATGTAACAAAATCAAGTTCTCCTGAAGAAAGAGCGTTTATGCTTCCACGACCTTTCCTAATATCCACATTATCAAGCCAGACTTGCTTCAAAGAAAGAAGCTGTTTATACTTCTCCTCAGAGCTTGTTTCTTTACCATGATAAATTTTATACGGCTTAAGACGAATTCTAAATTCTTTCAAATCATAAACTAAATTCAAAACAGATTTCAAAACAGTATTTACATTCCCCATAGTGCGAGAAACTTCTTGTTGCATCTGAGTTGCTCTTCCCTGCATTTCTGAAAAATGTCCGCTTCCGGGAGAAGCAACAAAATTATCCACAAGCTTCTCAGCTTTATAGCCTATGCCCTCAAGAAAATCAAGCAACCAAAAATAAACGGGCTCAAGACCTTCAGCAGGAGAGTCATAAACTAATTTATGCTGCTCCAAGGGAGATTTCAAACCCCATAAATTCAAAGCATCTTTTTTTGCTTCATCATAATCATAAATCGGAAGTTCACCTGGTTTTAAAGGCTTAACTATTTTTTCAAATCCTTCCTCTTTAGCAAAATTGTATCCCTTTTCTTCAATCAATTTCCTTACATATTTTGGAAGGTCTTTTATTGACATCTCATCTTTATCATTGCCTTCCTTCTGACAATAAACATCAGGACTAATAGTTGCTATAATTTCGTGAATTGTGTCATCCATCTTTTAAGTATAAACATAAACCATTTATTTAAAGGTGTTGTCCACATATTTATATATAATAACTCCTTATAAAACACATGGGAATATTCTCAAAAGAGAGCGGTGTTGATGTTATAGACTTGCCAGAGTTGCACAGGCGCAAGTTAATCAAACTGCCAGAAAGAGAAGAATCTATTGAATTAAAACAAGGCAAGTTTACTAAAGACGGATTCTTCGATTTAAGCAACACTAAACAGCCAATTCAAACAAATCAAACATCCCAAGAACAAAACAATCCTCAATCAAACAACCAAGTAACTGATTTCTTAAGCGACTTTGCCTCGATAGGCGCATCTAATCCAAATAAAATTCCAGATAATAATCAGCAAACACAAAGCCAAACCCCAACCAGGAACGAATCAGAAAATATCGCAGATTTAAAATGGAGAATAGAGAACTTAGAGTTCAAATTGGAACAGCTAATAGAAAGACTAAACTCCAAAAACAGCTAAATTAAACAATATACTCTAATGATTGCTTTCCAGAGTAATGTTTAAATAATACCTTCTCTTTAAGACGTCGAAGAGAGATGGTAAAAAAGAAAAAAAGTATTTCTAATAAAAGAGTTCACAGACCTGTAAGAAGGCATTCTAAAAGGATAGTAACTCACAATAATCCTGCAGTTGTAGAAAATAATTCAAAACAAATTACTGTCAATCAACAGGCAAGTCAACATCAAAACTATCCTAAATTCCATAACGAAAAAGACATTGCGATGGACTTTGCAACAAAAATACAACGCAAGTTTGACCATCTAATCAAAGCTACGGTCCTATTTGGTTCTCAAGTTTCAGGAGAAGCAAAACCAGGCTCAGACATAGACATAGTAATAATAATCGACGACGCAGCAATAAATTGGGATATGGAATTAACTGCCTGGTATCGCGAGGAACTAGCAAAATTAATTTCAGCACAAAATTATGTTCGAGACTTGCACATAAACACAATAAGATTAACAACATGGTGGCGCGATTTAATGCACGGAGACCCTGTAGTCCTTAACATAGTCAGGCAAGGTCAGGTCTTAATAGACATCGGCGGTTTCTTCAATCCAATAAAGGCATTAATGATTCAAGGAAAGATACATTCAACTCCTGAAGCAGTATATGCAGCATTGCAACGCTCACCACACCACCTTTATAGAAGCAAAATGTCAATTCTAAGCTCTATAGAAGGCGTTTACTGGTGTATGGTTGAAGCAGCCCAAGCCGCCCTAATAACTCTAGGCAAGCTACCTCCCTCGCCAGAACATGTGACTAAAATGCTTCATGAGAACTTCGTAGACACAGGAATAATAAAATCTGACTTCGTTAAATGGTATCACAACATATACATCCTACATAAGCAAATATCTCACGGAGAAATAAGATTTGTAAAAGCCCAGGAAATAGAAGACTGGCAACAAAAAGCAGAAACATTCATGAAAAAAATGGTAGAAGTAATTGACAAGTTAATAGAAACCAGAAAAAATCAAAAAATTTAAAAAATAAAATTAGTTACTTGCTCCAACCGCTTTAGCAATTTCATATGCTTCTTTGGCTTTATCTGGATCAGTTAGAGAACCATATCTTTCAAAAGCATACTTCAATGCTACATCACGAGCAAATTTAGCATTAAATGCTCCTATTTTTTCCATAGCTTTGGAACGAACAACCTCAACAGCCTTACCACCAGCATAAAGTTTTTGCAATGTTGCTAGAATGCTATCGCTAACATCTTTCCCTTTAAGAGTTGTAAGAGATTTATTCATATACATCCCAGCTTCTTCGTTCAACTTTTGTTCATCTGTTAATGTCTGATGAGCCTTGAATGCATCTTCATGAACCTTAAATAATTCATCGCTAACTCCAGTATATTTTACAGGCTTTCTCTGCAAAAGATAATTTCGTAAAACATCATCTTTACTTATTCCATTTATAGCCTCTTGAACATCAGATTGTACGGCTCCAATTGCCTGTGGTTTTCTAACTGCAATATATTCCAATCCTTTTTGTTCCTGTCTAGCGGGAGTGTAATCAAGAGAAGCCTCTCTTAAAATTCCATAAGCTACTGGATCATCTCTACCTATTTCATCTAAATTAGCTAACTCTAAAGCTACGTTTTCACCTTCACGTGCTTTGCTAGTCAGAGCTTCCGCTCTTGAAGCTTTCTTTCCATATTTGATTACATCGTCTAATGTCATAATAATCATACAAATAAAGGGTATTTAAACCTTTTGATTGTGTATACACTTAGTAGTAACAACTAACATCTTGACTTTGCATAACAAAAACTATCAATTAAACCTCACTAATCTATCAGAACCCAATAAATAAAAAATAAATAATAAGAATTGTTTATCTTAAATCGCTTATAACTTTTATCAGAATATGATTATCTAAATTAATAACAGGTATTTCTTTTCTTGAAAATGTTTTTTTATGTGCCTCTATTGCAACTTCTAAATCTTTCCACGTTCTGCAAGTTTCGCCTTGTGGTCCAATTAAAGCAAAAATCTCTCTTGCATAATTTTCTTGTGCAACCCTTAAATCTTCCCCGGTGCGACAAGTTTCGCCTTGTGGTCCAAGATAAGGATATTCAATATAATCTTTTGATTTTGGTATCATAATATTACACAATTATAATCCTTTTTAAATCTTCCTATTTTAGTCTTTTGATAGTGGTAACTATATAAAAAACTTAATCTAATAAAGATTAAAATCAATAACTAAACATCCAAGCTCATCCCTTCAGT
>Ga0209542_10010844_pt1 | contig 16311 bp, 16 predicted proteins | sample RifCSPhighO2_01_FD_184028 | JGI IMG/M metagenome (GOLD analysis project Ga0209542, IMG submission 184028) | Soil microbial communities from Rifle, Colorado - Rifle CSP2_plank highO2_0.1 (SPAdes) (version 2) | ecosystem: Environmental > Terrestrial > Deep subsurface > Rock core/Sediment ...
CACATTGAATGTTTGCGACATATTAGTTTTTTGTGATAACGACATACGATGTCGTTATGGGTTATTTCAATGAAGCTACACAAGAAATCTCTACGAATGCATTCTTGGGTAATTCGGAAACGCCGACGGTGGCGCGCGCGGGCTTGTGGTCGCCGAAGACTGCCGCATACACGTCGTTCATGTCTTTGAAGTCGTTCATGCTCTTCAGGTAGACGTTGACCATCACCACCGCATCGAGCCGCGCTCCCGCGGCCTGCAGGACCGCCGCCAAATTTTTGAAGACTTGCGCCGTTTGCTCCTTTACACCGCCCTGCACGAATTCCCCGCTTGCAGGGTCGAGCCCTATCTGGCCCGAACAAAATACGAGATCGCCCGCGATGACCGCCTGCGAGTAGGGCCCTATGGCCTTGGGAGCATCTTCTGTCTGAAGTGTTTTCATATGTTGGTGTCCATTCTATAAGTTAACTTCTTATTAAACCAGCCTCCCTGTGGGAGGCTGGTTTGCGATTACTTGATTTCCAACTAAGCGCGAATCAGACCCCCGTGGAGGGAGTGATAATGGAAATGCCAATCTGAGTTCTCGTCTGCATAGGTGAAGTATACCCCTGAAGCCATCATTTGTCAAGAAACCGTCAGACATCAAAAATACTTGCTATTCTGGCTTCATCGTTTTTTCATCCACACAACACCACAAAGAAAAGTTGACGGTGACGCTAAGGGTGTTAAGTTTCAGCTAATGGAGAAACAGAAAGTCCCCTTACGGGGACTAACTGCTCTTCTAGGAAGAAGAAAGAAACTAGCTGTGGTCGCTAGAAGAAATTACCTCCTTTGGAGGTTTTTTCTTTTTGCGCCTCCGCCTACTGATTGGAAACGGCGGTGCCCAGTTTCCGTTAGGATGCTGGCACCACATTAACGTTCCTGTCGAGTCGGGGTGGCACTGAAGAAACCTGCTCATAGCTGTTATTCGCTATGCCGACTTGGGGTGGTCAGTCGGTCTTGCTCTGCTAAGCCGCCCCTATCAGCCACTAATCACTGGCTGAAAGGGATTACCCAGAAAAACAAGAAGCTCCACTCGCAGGTACTTGAGGCCGAAAGCGGTTACCCGATTTCAACCCTGCATCTCGCAGGGTCTATTCGATCCCTGCAAGTACCAGCGACTAGAGCTTTTCTTGCGAACAACTTTTGCGACTGATAAATGCGTACCTGCGTCTCCCTCACCGAGGAAGCCCATATATATTACCATGAGTACTGCATGAACGCGCACCCTCCCCATGATCCGTTTTGTTGATAACTTGTGAGGGAGTAGAATGCCTTTGTGATGAAGTTTTTAAAGGGTCTCGGACTTGTTCTCTGCCTTGCGATACTTTGGGGCGTAGGCGCATCAATATTGATAACGCTTTTTTCCATGTTACCTGCCATAGCCATAGCATGGATTGGAGCAATCATTGGTCTCGCTGTACTCGCACGAGCGAGTCAGATTTGGGGCTAATATCAACTTAGGGTAGCTTTGTATCGGGAGTATAGTTGCGGCATGAACTGGGAACGGATATTCGGATATATCGGTGTCGCGATTCTTATCTACTTCTGCGGAGCGTTAATGTATATTTTCCTATCATTCAACGGAAAAGTGAGCGACAAACTTTTACTACTTGTTGGTGTTCTCACGGTAATCTTTCTAATCACTATGGATTTTCACAAACAAATCATCGCGTGGTTCAAAAGAACCTTGGGCGAGGATAAAGAGGGCTAAGGGTAACTAGGTACATAGTTGCCACGTTTAGAGCGCTCCCAGCATCCCCTCCACATCTTTCAGAGTGTGCACGGGGAAATTGGCGATGCGGAGCTGGGTGTCTTTGGCTTTCCCGTACCCGCTGCTCACGATATAACCCTGCTCGGCGAGTTTTTTGATGACCTGCTCCGAGCCTTCCGGTGTCTCCACGACGATGGTCGTCTTCGAGCGCCACGCAGGATTTTCTACGAACGGACGGTACGTGCCGTGCTTCTCAAAAAAAGAATAGATTCTCTCGGCTTTCTCATCCGTTTCTTTCCGTATGCGGTCGATGCCTTGCTCCAAGTACGAATCGCATATCTTGCCGAGGAGATACATGCCGAGAACATTCGGCGTCTCGGGCGTCTGGTGCTTCGCCTCGTACCCGAGGAGTACGGGAAAATTGTGGTAGCTGCCGATGTTGAACCCTTCTTCCTGCAAACGCTTCGCTTTTGCGATGCAGGCGTCGTTCACGACGAGGACGCCGAGGCCCGCCGGCATACCGAATCCTTTTTGGACCGAGAAGAACGCACAGTCGATGAGGGAGTAGTCGACGTCGACGTACGGCACCGACGAGACGATGTCCACGGCAAAAAGTTTGTCCGGATGCTTCCGCTGGAGCGCATACACGTCCTGCATATCGAGGGCGACGCCCGTACTCGTTTCGTTCTGCGTGATACACACGACTTCCGCCTCCGCAGGAACGGCGAGCGAGGCAAAGTCGAACCCCTGCCCTTTCGCGACCTCTACCTTTTCGGGTTGCTTCTTGAGCTCCTGCGCGGTCTCGAAGAAGCGCGCGGAAAAAGCGCCGTTGACGAGGTGGAAGCTTCTCTCTCCGACGCAATTCTCGATGACGCGCTCTATCCCCTCGGTCGCGGAACCGAGAAAAAATACGTGGAACCCGTCGGGTACATTGAGCAATTTCTTCACCGACGCGGACGTGCGCGCGAAGAGTTCGGCGAAGGCTTTCCCGCGGTGCGAGAGCGAGCAGACGCCGGCCGCGAGCGCATCGTGCACGTAGGCTTCCGTCTCGGGATGCACCTGCGTCGGGCCGACGGTGAAGTAGATATTTTCCATTGTCAGTAGAGCACCCTAAACCTAAGGGTATGTTCGGCGGCCCGTAACTCCTCTATGACCCCGGCCTCGTATTTTGTGCCCACGTCGGTGATGACGTAGCCTATCGTGTCGTTGGTCTTCAGGTACTGACCGAGGATGTTTATTTTGCGTTTCGCCAGAATACCGTTGATAGCCGCCAAGACGCCCGGCATGTTGCGGTGGACGTGGACGAAGCGGTGCGCGTGCTTGAGCTCGGGCAATTGTATGCCGGGGAAATTCACGCTCAGGAACGAGTCGCCGGTATTGATGAAGCTCGTGAGCTTCGACGAAACGAACTCGCCGATGTTCTTCTGCGCCTCCTCGGTGGAGCCGCCGATGTGCGGCGTGAGAATGACGTTGGGGAGACCTTGGAGGTCGGAGAGGAATTTTTCGTCGTTGCTTTTCGGCTCTTTCGGAAATACATCGATGGCGGCCCCCCGCAGCTTCCCGCTCCTGATGTAACGCGCGAGCGCCGCGAGGTCGACGATGAACCCGCGGCTCAAATTGATGAGGGCGGCGCCCTCTTTCATGAGCTTAAGCTCGCGCTCGCCGATGAGGTTCTGGTTCTTGGGGCACTTGTGCGCATTGCCCATGGCGAGCTTGGGGACGATGTCGTGGAAGCAGACCTGCATCCCGAGGGATTCGGCGACAACGGAGAGCTGGGTGCCGATGTTGCCGTAGCCGACGATGCCGAGCGTCTTGCCGCGTATCTCGAAGCAACCCTTCGAGGATTTGTCCCAGATGCCCTGATGTAATTTCATGCTTTTGTCGAAGGCGCCCCGCATGAGCATGATGATTTCCGCTATGGCAAGCTCTACCACGCTACGCGTATTGCTGTACGGCGCATTGAAAACGACCACGCCGCGCTTCAGGCACTCGTCGATATCTATCTGATTGGTGCCGATGCAGAACGCTCCGACGGCCTGCAGTTTGGGAGCGTGCTCGAGGACCTTCTTGGTGACCTCGGTCTTCGAGCGGATACCGAGTACCGCGACGTCTTTTATTTTCTCGATGAGCTCGTCTTCGTCGAGACTGCGCGTGACCGTCTCAACGGTGTACCCTTCCCGCTTGAACTCCGCGACCGCATCGGCGTGGATGTTCTCCAGAAGGAGTACGTGTATGCGGGTCTTCGGGTACGACTCGGCGCGCGGCAAGCCGTTGAGGTAGAGGAATTCGTCGAACGAGCGCGCAACGTAGTCGGCGTTTTTCACTGCCGCTTGGCGGGTCACGTTTTCAGTAAACGCAAAGAACTTATCGGCGAACCCTTCTTTTTTTATTTCGTAATCGGTATACCCGTCGCCAATGACGTACACCTCGCCTTTGAGGCCGAGTTGCTTGACGAGTTTCGCTTTCCCGTTGGCCTGCGCGAGCGGGTTTTGGCGGTCGAACCCGATCATCGCACCGCTCTTGTCGAAAAGATACGTATTCCCGAATACGTGGTCGGCCGGAATGCCGAACGATTTGACTACCGGAACGATAAACTCCTTGAAGCCCGATGAGACGATGTAAATATTGCGCGCATACTTCTTGAAAAATTTCTTATTGCGCGCGATGGAGGGCGTTATCTTCTTCTTGAGGTCCTGCGCAAGTAATTCCACGTGCTTTTTCTCCGGTCGTATCAATTCGAGCCGACGTGCTATTGCGTCGGCAATGGATATCTTTCCTTCCATCGCCGCGTCGGTGATCTCTTTGGTCTTTTTCAAGATCGCCTCTTTTTGCGGGTTTCCCTTCAGCGCTATTGCGGCCAACTCCTCCGGAGACTCCACTTGCGTGAACGTGCAGTCGAAATCGATAACGAAGTACCGCTCCGGCTTCATCGGCCCATGATATCACTCTGTATTTTCAACACCATACGGCTTCTATTGACAAGGGTAAGGAATGTCCTATCATCAATCCTGTATGCACGTTTCCGGACAAAACTCGTTTGGCTTCTTCTTTTATGGGCTCTCTATCGAGAGTTCGTCTGCGTTATTGTAAACAACCTACGATACCGGAAACGAGCTCTCGAAAGAGGGCTCGTTTACGGACGACGTAGAGCGAGTGAAGGGCGCGAGCTACTCTCGCGCGCTTCCGAGCCGAGGAGTCCGAAAACCGGCAACTGGTTTACTTTTAAGTCATCGTAATAGGCTATAATTACCCGAAGCAACCGAACCTGTATGGCAACGATACTCCTCATTCACGGTCCAAATCTCAATCGCCTGGGCAAACGCGACGCCGCGCAGTACGGCACAAAGACACTCGCCGATATCGAGGCGCTCGTCGCCGCGGAAGCGAAGGAACTCGGTCACACCGTGAAGGCGTTCCAATCGAATCATGAGGGGGCGCTCATCGACTTCCTGCAGGCAGAAAGCGGCAATGCGGCGGGCATCATCGCGAACCTCGGCGCATTCACCCATTACAGCTACGCGCTCCATGATGCGCTCGTCGACACGGGACTGCCCGCTGTCGAGGTGCATCTTTCGGACATCAACACGCGCGAAGCATGGCGGAAAGTATCGGTGACGGCTCCCGCATGCATCGGACAGATAGCGGGGAAAAAGGAAGCGGGCTACATCGAGGCTTTGGCGCTCCTGCAGACGCGTCTTGCGAAATAATATGGAGATATCACCGAAAACCGTACTCACCGCCATCATCGGCAACCCCGTCGAGCACAGCTTGAGCCCGACGCTCCACAACGCCGTGTACAAAACGGAACAGATCGACGCGGTGATGCTCGCGTTCGGCAGTCCTGATATCGCGGGACTGGTCGCGGCGATACGCACGCTCCCCATACAGCTCGCCGCCGTCACCATGCCGCACAAACAGACCATTATGCCGCTTCTCGACGGGATAGACGTGACCGCCAAGGACATCGGCGCGGTCAATACGGTCGTGAACCGCAATGGAGTGCTCACCGGATACAACACCGACGTGACCGGTGTCGCCAAAGCGCTCGCGGGTGTCACGCTCAAAGACGCGAACGTGCTTCTCATCGGTGCCGGAGGCGCCGCGCGCACGGTCGCCTATCACGCGACGCGCGAGGGCGCGCACGTCTTCTGCCACAACCGCAAACTTGCGGAAGCCGAGGCGCTCCGTGCATCATTCGATATCAACATCATAGGCGAGGACGGGCTCGGGGCCACTGACTTTGATGTCATCGTGAACGCGACGCCCATCGGCATGTCGCCGAACACGGACGCAATGCCGGTGCCCGAGGCAATCATCAGAAAAGGCGCGGCGGTCTTCGACCTCGTGTACAGCCCGCTGGAGACAAAGCTGCTCAAGACCGCGCGCGCGCGGGGCGCGCGCGCCATTTCCGGGCTCACGATGTTCCTCGCGCAGGGCTTGGAGCAGGAGCGGTTGTGGCTCGGCCACGATGTCGCGGACAAGGACTACCTTGCGCTCCTTACGGAAAAATTACGGGGATAACGATACGACTATGAGCCACAAGATCATACAAAAAATGCCGACCGTCGACGAGATAATCGCGCGGCATCCGCTCTCGGTAAAGGCCTCAGCGCAGATAGTGCAGGACCGCAAAGAGATCGGGGATATTCTCTCCGGCAGGGACTCGCGGCTGCTCTTTATCGCTGGCCCCTGCTCCGCATGGCCCGCCGAGTCGGTCCTCGTCTTCGCGGAGCGGCTGAAAAAACTTTCCGACGAGCTCAAAGACTCGCTCAAGATAGTCATGCGCGTCTACATCCAAAAGCCGCGCACCATACGCGGCTGGCTCGGCCCCGTGAACCAGCCCGACCCGTACGAGCCGCCCGATATCGCGAAAGGCGCGGCGTACTGCCGCGACATGATGGTACAGGCTATCGAGATGGGACTCCCCATCGCCGACGAGGCGCTCTTCACGCACAACGCGCGGGGGTTTGCGGAGCTCCTCTCGTGGATGGCCATCGGGGCACGGAGTGTGGAGGATCAGGAGCACCGCATCTTCGCCTCCGCCGCCGACTGCCCCGTCGGCATGAAGAACGCGACCTCCGGCTCGATAGAGATAGCCGTGAACGGCATCATCGCCGCACAGCACCCGCACCACACGACCTTCGAGGGCCATCAGATACAAACGGACGGGAACCCCTTCGCGCACCTCGTGCTACGCGGCGGCTTCCGCGGCTCGAACTACGACCCGACGCATGTCCGCAAGGCCGGCGCCCTCTTCGAAAAACACAAAGTGAAAAATCCCGCCATCATCATTGACGCGAGCCACGACAACTGCAAGGTCGACGGCGTGAAGGTCTCGTCGCGGCAGGCGGAAGTCGTGAAGGAATCATTAGCGTTCATGCGAAGCGACCCCGAATACCGCCGCCTCGTGAAAGGATTCATGATAGAGAGTTTCCTCAAGGAAGGCAGCCAGAAGCTCGAATCGGCGACGCCGGAGACAATAGACCGCGGCGGACTTTCCATCACCGACCCCTGCCTCGGCTGGGAAGCCACGGAGACATTGCTTCGTGAGGTAGCTAACGCGCATGTCTGATATCCCCTCACGCACGATCTTGCTGAAAACCGTGGACGCGGAATGTCCTATCACGGTCGGTTTCAACCTTGCAAGCGAAACACTCGCGGCAATCGCGAGCGTGCAGCCGGAACATATTGCGGTCATTGCGGATTCCACGACCGCAAAGCTGTGGGGCGAACAGGTACTTTCTCTCGTGAAAAAATCCGGTATACCCGCCGACCTACTCACCTTCCCTGAAGGCGAAGCCAACAAACATCAGGAAACCGTGACGGCCCTACAGCACGCGCTACTTGAAAAGCACACGGGCCGTAAGACACTCATCGTGGCGCTTGGCGGCGGCGTGGTCGGGGATATCAGTGGATACGTCGCGGCGACGTACCTGCGCGGTGTACCGTATATTCAAATGCCGACGACACTTCTCGCGATGGTTGATAGTTCGGTCGGGAGCAAGGTCGGCATTGACACGCCGTATGGGAAAAATACCGTCGGCGCATTTTACCTGCCCCACGCTGTTATCACGGACCTGCGGTTCCTCTCAACACTTACGCGCGAGCACGTGGTCAACGGGCTCATCGAGGCGATAAAGGAGTTTCTCACCTGTGATGCCCCAGCGCTCGACGAAGCAAAGAAAATAAACCTCGACGATCCGCTCTCGACGAGCAGTCCGCTTGTGAATGTCATCTGCCGCTCAATCGAGATCAAAGTCGGGGTTACGATGCGTGATGAACGGGAACAGAACGAGCGCCGGATACTGAACTTCGGACATACCATCGGCCATGCGCTGGAATTGCTCTCGAGCTACACCCTGCTGCACGGCCGTGCGGTCGCCTATGGAATACTCGTCGAGTCAAAGATCTCCGAGTTGCTCGGCATTCTTTCCGCGCAGGATTCCAAGACGGTAGCCGACTATCTGGCACACTTCGGCATCACGGCGGAACCGATAAAGAAATTCGCCGCCTCCGACATAGTGGAAGCGATGAAAAGCGATAAAAAAGCGCGCGCGGGCAAGGCGTACTTCGTCCTTCTGCAATCGATCGGTTCGGTATGTATCGAGAACGGCCAATACGCCCATCCTGTCGAGGACGCGGTGATAGAGCGCGCCATCAGTCTCATCGCGTCAAAAACTGTTTGAGAAAATCTCCCGGAACTAAAATCGGAAAACTCACCGCCGCAACCACGCGCGGTCGCAAAAAGTGTTTGGTGTTCCACGTAACGAGAGCGTCGGGCATGGAGACAATGGCGCTTGCCAATATCGGTGCATCGCTCGTCGGCAGAAGTTCATACGCCGCTTGCACTTGCCGCAGTGAGGGACTTTTGGTGATGTGCGGCTGTATAAGCAAAAACGAGTGCCACGCAGGCGCAAGCTGGGGAAATTTCGACGCGATGTTTCGCTCCGCCTCCTCGATTATCTGGGGCGAGATGATGGGAACTATGTCTCCGGAAAAACACGTGGCGATGATCGTTCCCGCCGCCCCCGTTGGAGAGTTGAATCCCGCAAGGAGTGCGCTGGTGTCAAGAAACACCCTTGATCTTTTTTGCATAGGTGCGCCGCCATATCTGATCTCTGCTCGACTTCACGGCGCGGCGTATGGTTTCTTCGGGATATAGAGGAGCAGGCCGTTGCCTCTTAGGCAGATTGAGATACGCCTGGACCTTCATCTTTTGAAGCTCCTGTTCCAGGGTGACGAGTTTCTTAAATATGGCACCTGCTTGATTCATAGGAATAGTGTAGCTCTTTCTCGACGCCCGGTCAATCAAAAGGCGACAAAAAGCTCCGGAAAATCTCAAGGACCATCCTTGAGATTTTAAAGGTTTTTGGCGCGGGCGACGAATATCTCCACTTTTGCCAGATCTTTCGAGGCGTCGGGGTTCGAAACGCCGGAATTGACGTCGACCGCGTACGGACGAACCGTCTGTATCGCTTCGGCGACATTCTCGGCGTTGAGCCCGCCCGCAAGGACGACGGGAATAGCGACCGAGCTGACGATTTTTTTGCTTACGCCCCAGTCGTGCGTCTCCCCCGTCCCGCCGCGCCTGCCTGCCTTCGGAGCGGAATCGAGCGCGAGCGCGTCTGCGGCGTTTTCGTACGTTTGCGCTTTTTGGAGAGCCTCACTGCCGGAAATATTAATGACCTTCCATATCTGAACGGCCGGTAGCGCCGCTTTCACTTTGAGAATGGTTTCCGGCGTCGCGTCGCCGTAGAGCTGAAGAATGTTTGCGCCCGTCGTCCGCGCGAGCTCAATGAGCCTTGTTGGCTCCGCGACGCTCGTGACGACGACGCTCGTAACGCCTTGGGGAAGTCCGGCTATTATTTTCGCGGCGTCATCCGCCGAAAGCAGGCTCCTGCCTCCGTGCAGGTCCACATGGAAGCCGAGGAAGTCGGCACCCGCGACCGCCGCGCCCTGCGCGTCATGGACACTTTTTATGCCGCAAATCTTCGCCAAAACCATAGATACGTCTATAATGACACAATGAACGTCTTAGACGAAATAGTGGCAAATAAACGGCTGGAAGTCGAGCGCGCCGCCGCCGCGCGGCCCCTCGCATCGCTCCAAGAAGAAGCCAAGAATTTCAAGCCGGAGCGGCGGCCTTTTCGGGCGCTTTTTGACCAAGGAACGGTCCTCATCGCGGAGATAAAACCGCGGTCGCCTTCGGCGGGGCAGCTCATCATGCGGCCGCCGAAAGAGATCGCCGAGTGGTACGCGAAGAGCGAGGCTGACGCGATATCGGTCCTCACGGATGAAAAATATTTCGGCGGCTCCCTCGAACTCCTGAAACAGGTCCGCGCCATCGTCCCGCAGGCGGTCCTCCGCAAAGATTTCATCGTGGAGGACTATCAGGTGTATGAGACGCTCTTGAGCGGCGCCGACGCGTACTTGCTCATCGCCAACACACTGCGTGTCGAAGAACTCTCGCGCCTCATCGCGCTCGGAAAGCGGCTGGGGCTCGGTGCCCTCGTGGAAGTCCACGACGAAGAAGACATGCGGAAAGCGCTCGAAGCAAAGGCGGAACTCATCGGTATCAACAATCGCGACCTCAAGACTCTGGAGGTGGACCTCGCAACGACGGAGCGGCTCATCAAGCTCGTACCGGAAGGAATACCGGCCGTGAGCGAATCCGGCATCGAGAGCGTAGCGGACGTGCGCAAAGTGCGCGGGTGGGGCGTTCGTGGGATACTTACGGGAACGGCCATCCTGCGGTCGCCTGAGCCGCTCGGAAAGATACAAGAACTGAAACAAGCATTGGTATGAACGAAACATCGAAATTCGGAGGAGCGTACGTGCCCGAAATGCTCTGGGAGACGCTGAAGGAGCTGACCGCCGCATTCGAGGCGGCAAAAAAGGACGCGGCTTTCAAAGCGGAGTTCGAGGGGCTGCTGAAAAATTATTCGGGCCGACCGACGCCGCTTATCTATGCCGAGCGCGCGACCAAGGACCTCGGCGGCGCGAAGATATACCTCAAGAACGAGGGGGCGAACCACACGGGCGCGCACAAGATAACGCACTGCTTGGGGCAGGGGCTCCTCGCCCAGCGCCTCGGCAAAAAGATGCTCATCGCGGAGACGGGCGCGGGCCAGCACGGCGTCGCGACCGCGACGGTCGCCGCCCGGCTCGGCCTCGAATGCGTCGTCTTCATGGGGAGCGAGGATATCCGCCGTCAGCGGCCCAACGTCTTTCTCATGGAGCGCTTGGGGACAAAAGTGATGCCGGTGGAATACGGGAGCAAAACCTTGAAAGATGCGGTGAACGAGGCGCTTAAATTCTGGATGGAACATCTGGATGAGGCGCACTATTGCATCGGCTCGGTCTTGGGGCCTGCCCCCTACCCCGAAATGAACCGCTACTTCCAGTCGGTCATCGGGCGCGAGATACGGGCGGAATTGCAGGAGCGCGAAGGCAAATTGCCGGACGCGGTCGTCGCGTGCGTCGGCGGCGGCTCGAATGCGATGGGAAGCTTCTACGAATTTATCCCCGACACGAGCGTGAGTCTCGTCGGCGTCGAAGCGGGCGGAACGGGAAAGAAACTCGGAGAGCACGCCTCGCGTAAAATAGCGGGTGAGGCGGGTATATTCCAAGGCTACAAATCGCTCTTCCTCCAGACGGACGACGGGCAAATCGCGCCCACGCACTCTATTTCCGCGGGATTGGATTACCCCGGTGTCGGGCCGGAACTTGCCGCGCTCTATGAGGAGGGACGGGTGGAACTCACCTACGCGCTCGATGCGGAGGCCGTCGCGGCGACGGATTACTTCGCGCGAATGGAGGGTGTGATATCGGCGCTCGAAAGCGCGCACGCGCTTGCGGAGGTGCAGAAGCGCGCGCCGAAGATGCCGAAGGACGCCGTCATAGTCGCGACGCTCTCCGGCCGCGGCGACAAAGACCTTTTCAATTTCGCCCGCGCGTTCAAGGATGAGAGCTTCCGCGATTTTCTCAAAGACGAGTATGAGCGATATGAATAAACTGGATACGTTGTTCGCGGACAAGAAGAAGACGCTTTTCATGGCGCATATGATAGCGGGCTACCCGACCATGCAAGATTCCGAAAAAATCGCCAGAGCGCTTGCTTGCCCTGAGCCTGTCGAAGGGGCAAAGGGTGGGGCGGACATCATCGAACTGCAAATCCCCTTCTCCGACCCGATGGCCGACGGCCCGACTATCGCGGTCGCCTCCGAAGATGCCCTCAAAGCGGGGGCGACGGTCGCCACATCGCTCGCACTCCTCAAAAAAGTTGCGGCGCTCGGAAAACCCGTCGCGGTGATGAGCTACACCAATCCTGTATTCCGCTACGGCATTCCGAAATTCGTGAAGACGATAGCGGGTGCGGGAGCAAGCCCCGCCGGTGGCGGGGCAAGCGCGCTCATTATCCCCGATTGCCCGTTCGATTCCGAAGAAGGTCAGACCTTACTTGCCGCATGTAAAGAGAACGATATCTATCTCATCCCCGTCGTCTCCCCCGGCGTGCCGCGTGAGCGCCTCGAACAATTGGCGAAAGATAGTCGGGGCTTCGTGTACTGCACGACGCGACAAGGCATTACGGGCGCAACCGGCACATTTGCCAAAGAACTCTTCGACTTCGTCGCCGAGCTCAAAACAATTTTCAAACTCCCCATCGCGGTCGGCTTCGGCGTGAAATCGCGCAACGACGTCGAAACCCTCGCGAAACACGCCGACATCGTCATCGCGGGCAGTGTATTTGTGGATGTCATCAAAAAAGATGGGGTGAGTTCCCTAGAAAAAATTGTTCGGGGACTTCTTCCTTAATTAAAGAAGCCGCAATAATTTTTCGTCTATCTCCGCCATTGATGAGAGGACCTTCGTCGCCTTGGAAAAGTCGTGGTGGCGCGAGCTGTCGTGCGGGATGGCGAACACCTTCATCCCCGCGTTGTATGCGGATTCGACGCCTATTTCGGCGTCTTCGAGCGCAAGACAATCGGACGGTTTGACGCCGAGGCGCTTCGCGGCCTCAAGATAGATCTCGGGGTGCGGCTTGCCGTGCGTCACCTGCCCCGCGGTGACGATAGCACCGAACCGACGCTTGAGGTCGAATTGCGTAAGGACTTTTTCGGCAAATGCCTCGAACGCCGAGGTCGCCACCGCTTTCTGTATCTTCAATTTTTCCAAAAGATCGAGGAGTTCATACAGCCCCTTGTTGGTCCGTATCAGGCCGGTATCCTCCAGAATTATTTTCCTGCGCACTTGTACCAGCTCCTCCACGCTCGCCTCGACACCGTGATGCTCTTTGAACGCCTGCAGGGATTCGCGGTCGCGCTTGCCCATCATTTTGATATGCGCGGCCGGATCGAACTCTGTCCCGTAGCGGGGCGCAAGCCGGTGCATCACATCGCCCCAGAGCTTTTCCGTATCGACCATTGTCCCGTCGAGGTCGAAGATGACGGCCCGTATCATGCGGCCATTGTACCGCGTCCCGTCATGACCGAAGCCGCATCCCTTTTTCTACACCATGGTGTAGAAAAAGGGATGGTGGAGGGTATCCAAAATTGCTCACGGTCGAAGATACTTTGGGGATATAGGATTTTCGGTCTGCGGGGTTTGCTGCGGAAATTTAACCTACAGGAGTATTTTCTGCTTTTTGGCGGTGGCAGTAGTTCCTTGAAGCTGTTACCATAAAAACGTGGAATTGGATGCTCTTGGAATGGTGGCCGTATTCTTTACGTCCCTCGCCGCTACGGCGCTGGGCACGATGTCGGGCGGAGGCATTGAAATCATCATGTATCCCGTTTTTATCTCGTTCGGCATTCCCGTACCCCTCATTATCTCCACCGCATTCACGACCAATATATTTTGGGCCTTGCCCGCCGCGTATAACTATCTGAAAGGAAGGGTGGTCGATTGGACGTTCGTCGCGCTATTTAGCGCGATTGGTCTTGTCGGCTGTTTCCTCGGCATTAGTGCGCTCCTTGCCGTACAGCCGCGCGTATACCAGATTTCCATCGGGGTAATTATTCTTTTCTTCGTTGTATACCTCTACCTCAATAAAGATCTCGGGTTGAACGAGAAACGGGAGTATTCGAAAACACGGGGAATTTTTGCGTATCCGTTCGCCTTCGTGATGGGCTTCTATGAGGTCGTCCTCGAAGCGGGTAACGCAATCGCGCTCTCGATACTCACCTTTTACACGAGGGGCTTCGATCTGATCGACGCGCTCGGTCACTACTACCTCATCGTGCTACCGTGGTCGATCTTCAGTGCGGGCTTCCTCATCAGCAAGGGGTACTTCGACCCGTAGCTCGTTACACTTGCAATCCTTGGTTCCGTCGTCGGCTCCTATGCCGGTTCCCGCTATGCAAGATACAAAGGCAACACATTCATCAAAACGCTGTTCGTTATTATCGGCGGGATCCTCGGTTTGAAACTATTGCTTGGGCTGTAGGGAGCAACATCCCAAATTTTACACCATGGTGTAGAAAAAGGGATGGTGGAGGATATCCAAAATTGCTCACGGTCGGAGATGATTTTGGATATTAATCTCAAGGACCGTCCTTGAGATTTTAGAAAGGGATTAAAGGGGCTAAGGGGAGTAAAGGGGGGGTACGGGCTAGAAGGGGTTGTCGCAGGAGGCGGAGCGGGTGAAGCCCGCTTTTTGCGCTTCTTTCTCCGAGCAGAACCACGCCTCGCCCTTGCGCGGGTCTATCTTCATACTCAGGTAATTCGGGCATCCTTCCAAAAAGTAATTCTTGCCGTACCCTTTTTCGGAAATGTTGCCCTTGATAGTGCATGAGGGAGAGGGCGGCAGAGAGTCCGCTTCGCGCAGATCTTCGTTCTCGCTCCCGTAATCGCATGCACCCCACAAGCCCGTCTTCGCTTTTTTCGCCTCCTGCTGTGAGGCGGCGAAGAGGTCGCGGTACTTGGTGTCGGGCGAGATATTGAGGGTGAATGCGGCCCCCATGCGCACGAGCTCATTGTTGACGAATACACTGTCCCCTTCGGGGTCCTCCCTCGGCAGTTTGACGTAGCGCAGGAGGCGTCCGAAGCGGTCTTTGCCCGTGAGGTCCCTTTCGAGGACGACACTCGTCCCCCCGATGAGGGCCTCGAGAATATCCTTGGACTCCCCGAAATAACACTCACCGCGCTCGGGGGCGTTTACGCCGATGAACCGCACCGTTATCTCCTTTTCAAGCTCGATGGTATCGCCGTCGATGACGCGAATGACCGCATGCGGACGCGTCTCGAAATCACCGCCGTATTTCTGGTAGTTCTTCACCGCCGTATAGCCGCCGTAGCCGCCCGTGGCAATGAGAAACCCGATAACGCCGAGGATGGTCTTACGCGAATACTGCGCTTTCATTTTGGAATTGTAACGCGGAAGAACGGGAGTAAAAGGGAGAAAGGGGCGAAAGGGGTGGAAAGGGGGAGGCGCGGAATTAGAGCGTGGTTAAAAACCCCGTATGCGAGGCGCGGAGAAGCGGGCGAGGAGACGTATGACTATACGGCGACGAGCACGCAGAGGCTCCGCAACGAAGCAGGCGGAGTTTTTAGACATGCTCTATCCGTTCTGTGCGCGGTGGCGGAGGTAATGGTCCATAATGACAAGCGCCGACATCGCATCGACGATAGGGACGGCGCGAGGAAGCACGCAGGGGTCGTGGCGGCCCGCGGCGGAGAGCTTGGTCGCCTCCTTGTCGCGCGTCACGGTATCCTGCTCCTTCCCGATGGTCGAGACCGGTTTGAACGCGACGCGGAAGTGTATGGTCTCTCCCGACGAGATGCCGCCGATGGTGCCGCCCGCATTGTTGGTCGTCGTGCGGATTTCCCCCTCCTCTATCTCGAAGGGGTCGTTGTGCTCGCTCCCCCGCATCCCGACGCTCCTGAATCCGAGGCCCATCTCGAAACCCTTCACCGCATTGATGCTCATCATCGCTTTCGCGAGGTCGGCGGGAATTTTGTCGAAGACCGGCTCGCCGAGCCCCACGGGAACATTTCTGATAATGCCCTGAATAATCCCGCCGATAGAATCGCCGTCACGCCTCACCGAGTCGATGAGCTCTATCATCTCGAGTGCGGCTTTCTGGTCGGGGCAGCGCACGATGTTGCCTTCGATGTCGGTCATCTGCACGTCGTCCATATCGACATCGGCCTTGATATCGCCCACCTGTGCGACGTAGCTCAATATCTCTATGCCAAGCTTCTCTTTCAGATATTTCTGCGCTATCGCGGCGGCGGCGACGCGCGCAAGGGTCTCCCGCGCGGAAGCCCTACCGCTCCCCCGCCAGTCGCGGAAACCGTACTTGGCTTCGTAGGTGAAATCGGCATGCGAGGGGCGGTATGCTTTCATAAGCTCGGTGTAATCCTCGGACTTCACGTCTTGGTTGTACGCGATGAGCAGGATGGGCGTACCCGTCGTCTTGCCCTCGAAGTATCCGGAGAGAATTTTTATCTTGTCGGCCTCCTTCCGCGGCGTCGTTATCTTGCTCTGGCCGGGGCGTCGCCTATCGAGCGCCACCTGTATCTCCTCCTCCGTGATCAGAATACCCGGCGGGCAGCCGTCC
>Ga0209542_10010848_pt1 | contig 16309 bp, 21 predicted proteins | sample RifCSPhighO2_01_FD_184028 | JGI IMG/M metagenome (GOLD analysis project Ga0209542, IMG submission 184028) | Soil microbial communities from Rifle, Colorado - Rifle CSP2_plank highO2_0.1 (SPAdes) (version 2) | ecosystem: Environmental > Terrestrial > Deep subsurface > Rock core/Sediment ...
ACATCCTGAACCTGGCCGCTAAGGCCACCAAGCATTGCAACTATAACTTGTGTATCTGTCGGGCTTCCCCACACCAGCAAAGCATCGCACTGTCCATTTGCATCTGTTGCCATGGGCCCATCCTGGCCGAAGCAGCCACCTGTTAATCCCGGTGGCGGCCCTCCTGCGCCGCTTGCAATTATCGCAGTTATTTCAGCTTCGTCTATGCCGTCTGCAGGGTCAACTCCCGAAATTCCGTCAATCGTTGCTGAATCGAATATCAGCACATAGGCTCCTGACTGCGGAGAGCCTATTGCATTAAGCACAGTTACCCTGTCGGTGCATGGCGGAGTCATCTGCAATGTTACCGAGCCTCCGCATGTGAACTGGCTGACAGTTTTTGAGACAAAATCCGCGGGATTCATGAAATCCCCAGTTAATGCTATATATATCTGGGCGGTATATGGGCTTGGCCCAAAGAATATTGCATTGCATTGACCATTTGCATCTGTTGTTGAAGGCCCTTCCTGGCCGAAGCAGCCGCCAGTCATTCCTGTCGGAGGCCCGTTTTGTGCTGTTGAAAGTATTATGCTAAATTCTTCCCTGTCTATCCCATTGGAGGGGTCAACTCCCGGAATGGTTGCAATTGTTGCATAATCAAATGTGAAAACAAATGCACCTGCCTGTGGACCACCTGTTCCAGACAGAACAGTTACGCTTTCAGAGCAGGGTGGCGGGGCTTGCGTAAACTGCAAAGTTATAGTGCCTCCGCATGGGAATGGGCTATAAGTCCTTGAGGTTATGTCGCTTGGATTCATGACATCCCCCGTCAATGTGATAACCACCTGAGCATTGTTTGGATTTCCGCTGGTTAATGATGCGCTGCATTGCCCATTTGCATCGGTTGTTGCAGGCCCCTGTTCTCCAAAGCATCCGCCTGTCATTCCCAATGGCGGTCCATTTTGGGCTGTTGAAAGTATCGAGCTCCATTCTGACCTGTCAATTCCGTCAGATGGGTTTACGCCCGGAATGGTTGAAATTGTTGCAGCATCAAATATCAGCACTAGTGCTCCAGCCTGCGGAGAACCGCTTCCTGACAGCACAGTTACCAGCGAAGTGCAGGTTGGCTGCTGGCAATTCGGAGAGCTTCTGCAGTCATCATCCTGGCAGTCTGCTCTGCCGTCATTGTCGTTATCTAAGCCGTCATTGCAGTTTGTTTCCTTTGTAAATGCATTTATGTTGACCTGGCCGCTGCATGAAGACCTGTCGAATAGTACGGCGCCAATATAATTCGGAGAAGTTCCCTCCCCGCTCGCATCAAGCGCGAGCGCAACCCTTCTCTCCTGGCCGGGGTCGTTTATTCTGATTGTACATGTTCCACCGGAAAGCCCGTTGCAAGCTTCCACCGACCTAATCTGCTGGCATCCAAAAATAAGGTTAACTTCATTTGACTGTATTCCGTCAGCAGTATTTACGCCGCATGCCTGCACTTCTGATTCCTTAAAGACGTATACTGCGCCGGTTGGGGCGTTAAAGAGCTGGCCGTTCACATAAAAGTTAAACCTTATTGAGCAGATAAAAGGAGGCTCGCCTGAGCCGCACAAGGTATCTAAATCAAGCGTCCCGGCTTTTGCGTTTTGAGGAAATGCCAGGCAGCCACCGACAAGCGTGGAATCGACTACGCATGTCTTCTTCACAACATTGGTGTATGAATTAGTCCCTATTGTAGTTCCTGTTCCCCATGATTGTAAGAGATTGGCAATTCCAATAACTCCGTCAGAAAAGTAGTTGTTTTCCACCGTTCCAAAAGCGATGTCCGTGCATATGCCTATTCCGAAATCCGTGCTTATCCTGTTGTTTGCAGAGTAATAATAATAAGCCGGATCAGGAGGTCCTCCTGCCGGGTTTAATCCTGCATACCAAAGGATTATTCCTACGGTGCAGTCGGTAATGGTGCTCCATGAAACATCTATCTTTCCGGCCCCCAAAATTCCAATTGAGCCGAGGGCCGAGCCTGCAGCCGAACACACAATTTCATTCTGGTTCATGAAGCCGTTGCTTAATGGGGCAGCAAATGCAAACCCGACTCCAGAGCCGACATTTATCATCCGGTTTCCGCTAATGGCTATCCCGATGAACCCCATATCTGTAATTGAGATTGCAGGCAAGCCGGGAATGTCATGGATATAATTTCCATTGATATTTACGTTAGTGGCATTTCCCCTGTCGCCCATTATGCTTATTGCGCCTCTGCCTTGGGCGGTATATCCGTTTGATATCTCGTTTCCTGAGATTTCAAGGTTTGCCACGCCATGGGTAATTTGCGCCCAAATGCTGCTTCCGCCGTACTCATTATTTCCGAGGCTAACCCCGTTTCCCGATAGGGTGTTTGCAAGTATAGCAACGTTATTTCCGATATTTTTTAAATAGATTCCATCAAGATTATTTGTCAGCGTGTTTTGATTAACCCTTATATTGCTGCTGCCTGTTGAGACTCTGACGCCCTGCTCCCACCCTTCAATTGCACAGCCGGTTAAACTCGAGGAAGAAACCGCATCAAATGTGACTCCAATGCCGCAATTGCTGCTTCCTGCAAGGAATCCGGGCGAACAGGCAATTTTAACCCCGCTTGCGCATGTTAAAGCAACATTATTTGAAACGGTAAGCCCGTTTACATAGCCTGAAGAGCTGTCACAAATTAGGTTAGAGGTGAGTGTTGTGTCTGCTATAACCCTATCTCCGCACGCGCATGTTTTAATTCCATTTCCGCAGTCTGCGGCATAAGCGCCAGCGACCAAGACAAGCAAAGAAACTATAGCAAGCAAAAACAGCTTTTTCATCATATCACCCTTTTTTGAACATTAGTAAAACAATTCCCTAAATTATTTATTTATAAAGTTTTGCTATTTAGGTTGGATGAAATCAATTCTAGCTGATGCATTAATTTAAAAAATGTTACACTGCTAACATCACATTTATATTAAAATTCAATGGCTTTGACTTCGGTGATAATATGGAAGATAAAGGGGTATATGCTCGAACTATGTATGTGCTGTTAACTGAATTGAACAATTTGAGGAGGAAATCGCCCCGCCAATTCGAAAAGGCAAAGGACACGCCTGTTGAAGTGGTTTGCCGTGAAGATAGAAAATTTCCGCTCATCCCCGGAGAAAAAGGGCCTTATTATTCAATCGGCGTTGGCATTGAGGGGGTGATTCCTTTAAGGACATTGCACTTTTTGCCCCCCGGCTCTTACAAAAACATAGAAGCGCTTATGGGGCCTGACATCGCCTTGATGCAAAAACAGGGCTTCAAAAACATCATTTATAATGGCGCCCCTTTGAACGGCCAATTTAAGTAAAAACTAGGCTAACGGGTAACCATAAAGCCCTTCACTTCTTCCTGCAGCTTCTTGGCTGACTTGTTCTTTTCAAAATGCTCCCTTACAGGGATTATTAATTCATTAAGCTTTTCTGCAACTCCTTTCTTAAGATCTGCAGGATGAAGGCTTCCTTCCCTGAACATTTTTTCAAGCTCGTGGTAAGATGCCATTTCAACATTGCCACCGAACTTTTCCGGCCTTTCTATTTTTATTGAATCAAACCTTTCAAATACAAGGTATTTGCAGTACTCCAGCAGCGGATTTTCCTCCACAACCTTTGCGGGGCAGTAGGCATTCTGGATTTTTCTCTTTATTTCCTCTTCAGAATCTGTCATGAAGATTGCGCTTCCCGGCTTTGACTTTGACATCTTCATCTCCATCGCCCTTTCAACAGGGTCCTCAGTTTTTGGAGGCTGGCCTAAACCCATTAGCATATGATGGGAAACAACAACCGGTTTTGGGAATCCAAGCTTAGGCGCAAGTTCCCTTGCAAGAACATTTACCTTCCTTTGGTCCATCCCGAGCTGGGTTATATCTGCTTTTATATGGAATATATCGGCGCACTGCATGCAGGGATACATTATCTGCGAAGCCTGAAGCACATCAGTTTCTTTTCTCCCCATTATCTGCGATGTCCTTACAATCCTCTTTAATGTGCTGTGTCTTGCAACCTGCATTACAGTTTTCCAGTAATTCTCGTCCTTTACAAATTCATTTGCCCATACAAAATCCACTTTGTCCAAGTCCATTCCGCAGGCTTTCCACACTTCAATTATGTACTTTCCTGCAGTTTGAATGTGCTCAAGATTTCCGCCTAGTTTATTATTAGCCCACGCGTGCCAGTCTGCAACAAAGATTTTGAAATGAATTCCCGCCTTGGTAAGCTTGTTGATGTTTATTGTCCTCAATATCCCCTGGGCAATGTGAATGTCGGTTCCGCTTGGCTCAAATCCGTCATATGCAATTGGATGGAGTTTTGTTTCCAGAAGGTTTTTCAGCTCATCTTCCGTTATTATTTCCTCACCGACCTGCCTGACAAGCTCCATTTTGTCGTTGATATCCATATCCCATTTGAATAACAGCGAGTTTAAATATCTTAGTAAGGCTTTTAAGCTGTCCCAGCCTCCCAAACTTTATGGACCACAACAAGGAAATAGCGAGGGTTTACACAATTGCAGAGGAATTAAGAAAGTATGCTTCTGAATTGGAAGGGGAAGAAATCAAGCCGGAGTTTGGGGTATTCTTCCACGAACTTGAAGCTATTTTGAAGTGCAGCAAAATAAAAGAGGCGCCGGAGCAGATGAGCGCAGGTGAATACCTGGCTTACCGCGGTATAGTAAAAAGACTCGAAGCATATTTGATGCTTAACGCTGAAGTGCCTTGCGACCAGAGCGCCTTCGTTTCAGTTCTAAAAGACCAAATATTGAAAGAGCAACATTAAATTTCCGGGGCTTAACCGACAATTTTATATAAAACACCAAGTTACAGTCTATACGGGTGATGTTATGGCAAGAATGGTGAAGCATGATGCGGTTGGGCCGATGGAGATTAAGATTGGCGATGAAAGCAGGTGGATTTGCATGTGCGGCTTAACGAAAAACAAGCCCTTTTGCGATGGTTCCCATAAGCAGTGCAGCGGAGAAGAAAAAGGGAAGGTTTACAATTACGGCAAAGACGGAAAAAGGACTGAGGTAAAGTAGGATGGAAACTGAATTTTATAAAAGACTCTGTACAACTGCAGAAGACCTTAGAACTGCGCATCAGATTGGCATCTCAGGTATAAAAGACGCCCTCGATGACTTGATTTTGGTTGCTCCGCTGCCCTCTGATGAAGATGCGCATGCAAAAGTAACTGGAATGCGTGACCACCTTCTTAGGTCAATCGAGAATCGGGAAGCCGATAAAGCTACAAATCAGGTAGGAATGGTGGCGTTCTTGGAAGGAATAATAGAAAAGTACCCCAAAGCTACATATGCTCCTCCAGTAAATTATTCGGGTAGGCCGGAAATATTTCAGCGATAACCACTGGCCTCCATCCGAAACATTTAAATATAAGTTCTTATTATCACTTATAATCAATAATAATCAAGAGGCGTTCACTTGAGATTGCTAATAACGAAGCACGCCAGGGACATGATGTTTGAGCGTGGAATTGATGAAGACCAAATAATAAAAGCGATAAAATATGGCGCAAAAACAAAACAAACAGGGGGGTATTTAACCTCATATACTTACTTAAAAATTGCTTATAGGAAAATTGGTGAGGCTTATTACAAAATAAAGACGGTGATGGTGGAATGAGGACGAAATGCGAAGAATGCGGTGGAAAGATTGCGAAAAAGAATGTGGACTATTCTATTTTTGGTACAAGCTTGGGAAAATTTCCGGCTGAAGTCTGCTCAAAATGCGGCGAAACCTGCTTTGAAGAGGAGACATCAAGAAAAATGACTCAAATTGCCAAAGAAAGGGGCCTTTGGAAGCTTGAAACAAAAACTAAGATAGGTAAAGTTGGGGATGCACTGGATGTTAGGTTCAATAAGAGGCTTGCAGAATTTTTAAATCTAAAAAAGGGCGAAGAGGTAACTATTTACCCTGAAAGCAAAAACCGGGTTGTTATAGAGATATGACGCTTGAATAAGCTTCAACTATGGCAACAAGCCACTGGCCACCCTGACGCAAACCATAAAAAGGGGTAGAACATTCCTAATTCATGATTTCAGTATCTGCGCTTTGCGGCTATCTTTACTGCCCGAGGAAACTGTTTCTTCAGTACGTATTAAAGCTTGAAGAGCCTCCAAAGAAATCACTTGTTTTAGGCACAGTAAGGCATAACTGCTATGACGGCATCAACAAGGCTGAGGAAGGTATCGTAAGGACCATAAAGCGCGGATTGGTGTTTGAAAGCATACTTGCAGCTTACAAAAAAGAGCACCTTAAAATTCTGCGGGAAACGGTAGAAAAAAACACGCAACAAATAAAAAATGTTTGTCTTGCTCCGGAAGATGTTTTCTCGCAAACACTTAGCTATATTATGTTTGAAAGCCGTCAGAGGGCAATAAATATATTCGATTTTGTAAGGAAGAACAATGTTTTTGGAGATGAGCTTTGGGAGGCTCTAACACCAAAAATAATTTCAGAGCTCAGCATCCAATCCGATGCATTGGGGCTGCGAGGCATTATTGACATGATAGAAGTTTATCCGGACAAAAGAATTCCTGTTGAGTTGAAAACTGGAAGCATGCCGTTAAGCGGAGTCTGGCCCGGGCATAAAATCCAGATTGCCTCCTATGGATTGCTTTTGGAGGAAGAATTCAAACAGCCGATAAATGAAGGGTATGTCGTTTACCTTGATGCAAATGAAAGAAGGCATATCCCCTTCAATGTTTTCTTAAAAGACGAAATCAAGGATTTAATAAAAAAAGTCAACGAGCTGAAGGAAAGCCCAAAAGCTCCGCAAATCCTTTCAAATACGTCAAAATGCAAAAGCTGCGGATTGAGGGAGCAGTGCTATAATACTAGTTACATTAATGAGCTGGCAAAAGGCATTGCCGCTTAATTTTTCTCAAAAACCCCGAGCTCGGCAAAATCGTTATTACGATACTGATAAAGCACAAATCCCTTCGGAGTTTCCTTGAAGACGAGGCCGTTTCCTATAAGTATGGATGCATTTAGGTCTGTATCGCTAGGAGGGTCGGGAAGGTCGTTAACGTAGGGATGCGTGTGGAAATGGCTTACAACATTTGGGCTGTGCTCAACCTCCGATGCATAAACCGCCATTTCGTATGAAAGGCATGCGATGTTCCGGAGGTGGCCTGCAAAATTTTCCATCTTCGCCCCAACCGCTTCCGAAAACTCCTTTTCGAGTTCTTCAGGCAGCGTCTTCCTAAAATCCTCTGCCACATCCATTCCTTCGTGATAGATTTGAAGCCCGGTCCAGAGCGTGTCAGCCCATGCGGACATTCTCTTTGTCAGGAGCCCAACAATTTCCCCGTATCTTTCTTCATCCCCTTCAAGAAACTCGCCTGTGTACCTGATAATCTTTTCCCTGTTCGGGTAGTCCCTGTATTGGAATGAGAAGCCTTTTGGATTCCCAAGCACATATCCGCCCTGCTCGCATTTCCTGCCTTTGAAAGTATTGTATATTGATTCCCAATTTGTTTTGATAGCAGCCATAAGCCCTTCCTTTTCCCGCTCATATGTTTCATTAATCCTTCTGGCCATTTTCAATTCCCTCATCCTTCCTTTCAGGATGCTGGTTTGCGGAACTAATTCAGATCCCTCAAGGATTTTCAAAACATGCTCGAGGCCCTTGTCTGAAGGGTTTGAGATGTAATTGCCATACTCCTCAAAAAGAGCTGCCAATTCAGGATTGGAGCTCTCGTTGCTCAAGTCCCATTCGCTGTATACCCCTGTAAAAAATCCCCCAAACTTTCTGCCATTGAGGAATTCTTCATAACGATTGATAAAATGGGAAATCCTATCATTAATCTCTTCCCCCCTTATTTCGGGCTTCGGGATTGTCAGATGTTTATAATGTAAATAGCCCCCATAGCCCTCCAAAGCCAGCACCCCCAAGGTAACGGCGCTTGCGATTGCATTCCGGATTATTTTTGAACTTCTTTTTTGCTTTTCTTGTTCTAAGATTCTGCCTATTTCTTTCCTTGAAACCCTAAGCTCTTTGGCAATCTCCCTGGCGCTTTTCTCTTCCGCCAATTCCAAAATTTTTTTCCTTGTGCCTTCATCCATCTTCATTTCCCCGGCCCAAGCAGAAGAAAACGGTATTCTGGCTTTTCCATTAAATCAGAAATCTCCCTGGAGGCATTTTTTGCGCTTTCCCTGATTCCCACCCTTTCATCCTTCCCTGCAACTATATCCAGATCGCCAATTATGCTTGCTGCAACAACCCCTGCGGCTTTTGCATACCTTACTGCCTGCAATCTTGCATACCTGTTTTTTGAATGTTTCATCGCCTCGGCCAAGACTGGAATAACATTCCCTGCAAATATGGCTGTATAGCTTGTCACATCTTTTTTGTATTCATCCGGCGCAATTAAGCCGCCATTCCTTGGCCACTCTTTGAAAAGATATTCAACTATTTCGGCCAAATGGTAGATTGTTGCGCTGTCCGGGTGCTTTGCCATCAAGATTGCAGGCGGTTCTGAAGCAGTTAGCGAGGTTTTTCCTGCAGCCTCAAAAAAGAACCTTCTCTTTTCAGGAGACTGTCCGGTCAGCCAATGGTCGAGCAGTTCGTAAGTAGTATTTTCCAACCCGTATTTTTTAAGAAATGAAAAGTTCCAAAGAGGATTATCTTCTTCCATCCCCAGGGCCTTCCTTACGCTGTCAATCTTTTGAATGTATTCTTCAACTCGCATTTTATTTCCGGGACTGAAATACTTATATAAACCTTTCCTTACTCTAGAGGAGTTACTTAGAACTGATGCCCCCGGCAAGTGCTTTCAAATCCCGATATTCAATCAAAAACTTTAAATATGACTGCTACAATCATTCGCATAGCAGTATGTGATAATGTGAGGGCAAAAGATGGCAGAAGATGACAAGAAGTTTTCCAGGCAACTGATAGGGAAGACTGTAGTGAGCAAATCAGGAAAGAGGTTTGGCGAAGTTGGCGACCTCATCTTTGAGACAAGAAGCGGAGAGCTAATTCATATCGTTCTGAAAAATCCGACATCTTACTGCGAGAAGCTTGAGCTTGAGAAGAGCAAAGACGGCAAGCTGCTTATCCCTTACAGCTCTGTTGTCGCAGTTGGCGACTTCATGGTGATTGCTGAGGAAGATATCATCTGAATTCTTCGTAATTCTTATAAACTATGCGGCAAGCATTCAGATAGTGCACAATGCAATGACTTAGTGAACACCTGATGACCCGAGAGGGGATGATATACGGAAGTAACTGATGAGCATGCACAAAACTTTCTCGTAACATTTATAACCTAAAGTAGATTCCCTATACCAATGCAATTGTACGACAGTGTTGTTGGGTTTGGCAAAAGGATGATGCAAGTAGGCGGCCTGTGCGCAATTCTTGCTGGCTGCAGTGAATCAGCACCAAGACCCAACCTTTCGGCCGATTTTAATAACGACCAAAGGCAGGACAGGTTATCGTGTGTGAATGGCAGTTACCGTAATGTGTGCCACGATGTCTTAGTTCTATTGGGCAATCCGGATGGAACCTATTCAGAGCCCCATAAAGTTATGAGCAGAAAGAATTTCTTGGTTGATATCGGAGTAGCAGATGGGGATAACGACAAGATACTAGACATTATTTTTGTAGAAGGCTATGTTCCAGCTTTTGAAATCGTTAGTGGAGATGTTTTTATTGCGCCAGGAAATGGAGATGGAACATTCCAGCAACCCAGGCCGTTTGGTCAGAACCTTAGATAAGCCGATCAAGTTCACATAAACAGTTTTTTGGTGCTTTTATTCCCAATTTTAGGAAGGAAAGTTCCTAGTCCTTATTCGGGATATGCAGCCCATAACCGCCCCTATGGCCTATGTTGAAAAATTCAGGGTCAAAAGGCAAAATCAGATAAAGCCGTTTGTTGGTTATATAAAGCAAAGGTACCTTAAGGGGTGAGCATGCACAAAATTTTTAATGAAGCCTGCATTCCACACTAAAAATGGCGCAAATTACCGGCTGGGAAGTAAGCAATTCTCCATTGCATTTCTATAAAAGCCCAGAGCAGCAAAAGATAGAGCGGGAAATGGGGCTTTCCGCAAGGCCGTCTCATAATTCGCTGATAGTGGAGCATCTTGGGTTTAATGGAGAATGTTATCAGGGAGTTAAGGGCGTAAAGGACCAGACCCTTGCGTTATGGTATGCTGTATCAATCGCCCAGCGCCCCCTTGCAAACAGGAAGGTCACTGCAATTTACGATGTACGCCAGCAAAATAGGGAAACATACGCCATAGAAAAACACAATCCGAGATGGTATGCCATGGTTCTCTCGAAAATCATGAATCTTGGTTGGGACAAAGACATGAACGGGATTCTTTCAAAGACGCAGGAAATTGACGAAAATGTTGTACCATACTGCCTTGACAATATAGTGTTCCCATACCGCCAGCAAAATGGAGATGTGGAGGTTACGGCCTCCTACTGCCCAAGTGATGGTGTTTTTGATGAGATTGAAGGCAAAAAGTTAATTGTTAAAGCAGTTTCCGACCCTTTGACGATTGCTCTGGCTCTTGTCTACGTTATATCCCCTTCGATAAAGAATGCTGGAGAGTGGAATGAAGCAATGAAGCGCCTTGAGAAAGGTGCTGATTCGACGCTCAACATCATTAAGTCAAAGATACCTGAAGCAAGGCACCTGAACAGGGCTTAGTAGAGGTTTATCATACGGAAAATCTTGTTTGCAGGACACATATTTTTTTAAATGCACCACTTGCAACTAACACAAAGTGCTATTGCTTTTCTGGAAAAGTTTAAATACTAGTTATATAACAGCACTCTGGTAGTGTATCATTTTGAAGTAAAAACATATTATTACCATGTGGTAATGGGGCTTGGGGGGTGGAGTAGGAGCTCTTTAGCTTTTCATTGCCGAATATAAAATAAAAGGGGGGTTTAAGATGATTGTAAAAGAGGAGTTTTTGGCAAAGCTGAGAAGGTATTTTGGTTTAAACCTGTACGAAGTGAAGATTTGGACGGCATTGCTGTCTAGAGGCGTTTCTACCGCAGGCGAGCTTTCTGACATCGCAAATGTTCCAAGGTCTCGTTCTTATGATGTTCTTGAGACACTTGAGAAAAAGGGTTTTGTTATAATGAAGCTTGGCAAGCCCATTAAATACATCGCAGTCGCGCCTCACGAGGTTGTCGACAGGGTAAAGAAGAATGTTCATGAAGATGCAAAGGAAAAGGTTTCAAGATTGGAGGAGCTCAAAAGCACAGATGTCATTAACGAGCTTAACACTCTGCATACCCAGGGGATAGAGCTTGTTGAGCCTTCTGATTTGTCGGGTTCTTTAACTGGCCGCCACAACCTTTACAACCACCTGGAGCTTATCATGAAAAACGCGGAAAACAGCGTTACCTTGATGACAACGGAGCAGGGATTGATGAGAAAGGTTGAGGGATTGAAGCCGGTTCTTGAAAAGCTGAAGAAGCGCGGAGTAAAAATCCGAATTGCTGCGCCGCTTACAAAAGAGAATGCATCCGCAGCTCAGGAGCTTTCTGGCATCGCAGAGGTGAGGCACACAAACTCAAAGGCAAGATTCTGCATTGTTGACGGCAAGGAGATTGTGTTTATGATTATGGATGACACCAGCGTCCATCCGACATACGATGTAGGCATATGGGTAAACACCCCCTTCTTTGCAGGCGCGCTGCAAAGCTTATTCGACCTGTCGTGGAAGGACATGAGGCCTATGAAGAAATAGGCTTTTTATTTTCTCTTTATTGATTTGATTTACGCAGGGATAATCCTAATCCCTTCCTTTTCTTTTGTTAATATTCCGTGCTTGCCCTCTGAGATATGGTACGCCTCGGCAATCTCGCTGGGAATTCTGACTGCAAGGCTGTTGCCCCACTTTGAAAATACAACTTCCTTTGCCTTTCTTAGCTTTCTGTACTTGCCAGCCAGCGCTTTCAGGTGGTTCATTGTTACAATTTCCTCGCCACACTCATTGCACTGAAACGCCTCAAACTCTACGCCATCCTGCTCCATAACCTCTTTCTTCATTTTCATAGTTCCTTTATTGCATATCGGGCAGTTCATGGTGTATCTACAAGTATATCCCCCTATAAAAACCTTCTCAATAAAATCCGGAAGATTTCCGGTTTCCTTAACGCAACATTTATATATTCAAAGTATATACTATAGCTATATGGCCACAGAAATGATTACTTTGAAGCTTGACGGTGTTTTCCTGAAAGAGATAGACCAAGCCGTCAAAGCGAATAGATACCAAAACAGGACAGAATTTATCAGGAATGCCCTTAGGGAAAAGCTGGAAGAGGCAAAACTCAAAGATGCGATGATTCAGCTTTCTCATCTCAAAGGCGCTTCAAAAAAGAAAACTTCGGAAAGGGAGCTGGAGAACATACGTGAAAAGGTATTCAAGGAGCTGTCTAAAAGCGTTAAATGATTTCCTCTGGCTTGTAATGAGGGAAATATTTATCTTACCAACTCCACATTCTCCATGCCTTTAAATGCCCTATCGCCGGTTAAAAAGAACCTTTTATCTTCAAGAGCATAGACATATCCAAAGCAGTCTATGTATGAAAAAGAGGTTTTTTTGTGGTTGTACCGGAAAATCATCGCCTTCGGGATAACTGAAATCGGCAATTCTGCCGTGATTCTGGAAAATTTCTCAAGAAAGAAATCTGCCGCCTTTTCATCGTATTTTTTCAGCAAAAAGTAGAACAATTCTGCCAGGTTCTCTTTTAGCGTAACTACATCGCTTTCCAGGAATTTTTGATAGGCCTGATTGCCCTCTGCAATCTCAATCAGCGCATAAGTGTCCAGAAAATATTTCATTCCAACCTGCTCTTTAGATCTTTGTCTATCTCCTTTAACATTTCATCTGTAGACTTTCTGGTTTTTGCCTTTAATCCCCTTAGCATTCCAAAAGTCTCTTTCAATGGATTTGATTTTTTAGTCACCACAACCTCTACCTCGTCATTTACGGACAAATTCTCTTCCTTCAGCGCATCTTTCGGGAGGATTACCCCTACCGAATTCCCCCAGGCCTTTAATCTTGTCTCGGACTTAATCATAAGTTAATTATATGTATAATTAATATATAAACCTTCCTATCTGGCGGATTGAAATCAAGCAGATTAAAAAACTTTTCCCAACAAATTCCGGAAGATTTCCGAAACCTCTCAAAACCTTTAAATATTTCGGGCTATTCTCTATCAGCTAATGACGGTTAACAAGTTGTTTGGAGTTTGGAGCGCCTTTTTCTACTATGGATAAGTCCCCTTAAGCAGGGACTCGGATAAATGCCATGATAGAATGCGCTTTATTATAGGCAAGAAATAAAAAGGGCTGCAGGGCAAATGGTCAAAATGGACATCATCCAAAAGCTTGAAAGCAAGGCAAAACAGCATAGAAAGGAAATCATCCAGATGGTTTATGATGCACAGTCCGGCCATCCGGGAGGAAGCCTTTCTGCTATTGACATTATTACCGCATTATACGGCTACAAGCTAAAATTCAACCCAAAAAAGCCTGACTGGCCTGACCGCGACAGGTTTGTTTACAGCAAGGGACATGCATGCCCAGCATTATACGCTGTTTTGGCAGACCACGGATATTTTTCAAAGGGAGAATTCAAAAAATTCAGAAAGCTTGGAGGAATGCTTCAGGGCCATGCTGACAGAAAGTGGACTCCAGGAGTTGAATTTTCCGCGGGCTCATTGGGGCAGGGATTGGGTTTTGCAATTGGAATTGCATTGGCAGGAAGATTGGACAAAAAGAATTACAAGGTTTACTGCATGATTGGAGACGGAGAATGCGAGGAAGGCGCAGTCTGGGAAGGAGCAATGGCTGCAGCTCAATTCAAGCTGAAAAATTTAATAGCAATTATGGACTCAAATAAGGTCCAGCAGACTGGAAAGGTAAAAGACATCATGAATCTGGAGCCGATTGAAGCAAAATGGAAGGCATTTGGCTGGAGAACCATTGCAATAAACGGCCACAATATGAAAGATATAGTCTCAGCGCTTGACAGCGCAGTAAAAGACGATGGAAGGCCCTCAATAATAATTGCAAACACCATAAAAGGGAAAGGCGTTTCATTCATGGAGCTCAACGAGAAATTCCACGGAAAAGCCCCGAATGATGAGGAATACAAAAAAGCAATGGGGGAATTGAATGCCTGAGATTGCAACAAGAGATGGATATGGAACAGGCCTGCTTAAAGTAGGAAAGAATCCAAACATTGTTGCCTTAGACGCAGATTTATCTGACTCCACAAAAAGCATAGAGTTTGGAAAGGCTTTTCCTGAGAGATTCTTCAATGTTGGAATTGCAGAGCAGAACATGATGTCAATTGCGGCAGGATTGGCAGCTTCAGGAAAGACAGTTTTCGCATCAAGCTTTGCAATATTCTCTGAGCGCGGATTTGAGCATTTCAGGAACACTGTTGCAAGGCCAAACCTCAATGTAAAGCTGTGCGGAAGCCACGCAGGATTTAAAACAGGCGAAGATGGAAGCAGCGCCCAGTGCATAGAGGATTTTTCAGTTTACCGCTCACTGCCCAATGTTGCAGTAATAAGCCCGGCAGATGCTGTTGAAACTGAAAAGGCAGTCGAATTTTTAGCATCCTACAAGGGCCCAAGTTACATGCGCACCACGAGGGCAAAGGTTCCGGTGATATTCGATGAAAACTATAAATTCGAGCTTGGAAAAGGTGTCGTTTTGAAGAAAGGAAAAGATGCTGTTGTATTCGCAACAGGGCCGTTGGTCCATGAATCTCTGAAAGCCGCCGAAGAGTTGCAGAAAGAAGGCATAAATATTTATGTAGTCAACATACATACAATAAAACCAATAGACGAAAGCCTGGTCATAAAGCTTGCAAAAGAAACAAAAGCCGTTGTAAGCGCTGAAGACCACAACATAATTGGCGGGCTGGGAAGCGCAATTGCAGAAGTTTTGTGCAAGAATTATCCTGCAGCAATGGAGATGGTAGGAGTTAAAGACACTTTCGGAGAATCCGGAACTCCGGAAGAGCTTTATGAAAAATATGGATTAACGCATAAGCACATAATCAAGGCTGTCAAATCAGCAATCAAAAGGAGGCCAAAATGAAACTGTTTATCGATACCGCTGAAGTGGGTGACATTAAAAAATACGCCTTTATTCTGGATGGCGTTACAACCAATCCCACATTAGTCATGAAGTCCGGCAGGAAGTTTGATGAGGTTATAAAAGAGATTGCCGGCATTGTTGACGGCCCAATCAGCGCGGAAGTGACAACACTTACGGCAGATGAGATGGTTAAGCAGGGCATTGAGCTTTCAAAGATTCACAAAAACATTGTCGTAAAAGTCCCATGCACGGCAGAAGGCCTAAAGGCTTGCAAGGAATTGACAAAAAAAGGAGTGAAAGTTAATGTGACTCTGGTTTTTTCCGCTAATCAGGCAATCCTTGCGGCAAAATGCGGCGCGTATTTCGTCAGTCCCTTTATTGGCAGGTTAGACGACATAGGCCAAACGGGATTGGACCTTGTAGAAGAGATTGTCGAGATATACAAAAATTACCGCTTCAAGACCCAAGTATTAGTCGCAAGCGTGAGAACCCCAATTCACGTGAAAGTCGCGGCAAAAATTGGCGCAGACATATGCACCTGCCCGACAAATGTCATTGAAAGCATGTTCAGGCATTCCCTCACAGATGCAGGTTTGCAAAAATTCATGGAGGATGCGAAGAAGGTGAAAAAATGATAATTGTACTAAAACCAAAAACATCTGAAAAGGACATCAAGGCAGTGTGCGATAAAATAAAGAAGTTTGGAATGGCGCCCCATGTTTCAAAGGGCGAGCAGAGAACCATCATAGGCGCCGTGGGCGACGAAAGGCTCTTCAATCAGGAGCAGGTTATGGCAATGGGCTGCGTCGAAAAGGTAATGCCGATTCTAAAGCCCTACAAGCTTGTAAGCAGGGAATTCAAGAATGAAGACACCATCGTCACCGTTGGCGGAGTCAAGATTGGGGGGAAAAAGCTTGTTGTTATGGCCGGGCCATGCTCCGTCGAAAGCAGGGAACAGCTTTTTACTACGGCAAAAGCGGTCAAGGCATCCGGAGCCCAGATATTGCGCGGGGGTGCTTTCAAGCCGAGAACATCGCCGTATGCTTTCCAGGGCATGGAGGAAGAAGGCTTGAAGCTGCTCGCAGAGGCAAGAAAACAAACAGGGCTTAAGATAGTTACCGAAGTTATGAGCCCAACTGATGTCGAGCTTATTGGGGAATACACCGACATA
>Ga0209542_10010849_pt1 | contig 16309 bp, 16 predicted proteins | sample RifCSPhighO2_01_FD_184028 | JGI IMG/M metagenome (GOLD analysis project Ga0209542, IMG submission 184028) | Soil microbial communities from Rifle, Colorado - Rifle CSP2_plank highO2_0.1 (SPAdes) (version 2) | ecosystem: Environmental > Terrestrial > Deep subsurface > Rock core/Sediment ...
TGGCATGTCGGACAATTTCTGCGAGCTCTTTGGTTGTCTCTATTTTTTTATCAGCTCGATACTCAACAATCCGTTTTGCAATGCGACGAGCAAACCTCTCCTCGCCATAACCGTAGAGCACATCAGCTATGTGCTCTTCCTCCCACTCATTCACAATGTCTCGTGCTCGGAATGGTACAGCTTCTGGCTGATCGCTCAAGGTGAGTAAAAGTGGTTCGTCAAGCTTGAAGCTAAATCCCCTACCAGAATGTTCTAGTTGGTCGCTCGAGAACCCTAGATCGAGAAGGATGGCATTACATGCCACTATTCCATGCTTTGATGCAACATCTGCCATAGACCGATAGTTAGCATTTTCAAGAATGAGAGTACTCTCGCACTTGCTAAGGCGTTTTTTCGCCCTCTCAAGCGCACGCTGGTCAAGATCCATGCCGAGGAGTACTCCGTTTCTGCCTATACGCTGGCAAATTGCAACACTGTGACCTCCACCATTTATAGTGCCATCGAGAACGGTATCTCCGAGAGAGAGATCGAGTCCTTCGAGAACTTCATGTAAAAGAACACTTTTGTGAATACTTTCTTCCGCTCTGCTGTCAGTTTCGTGCATACTGCCAATCTAAATCACGCCAATCTCACCGAGTTTTTCTGCAAGCGCATCTGCTTGTCGCTCTACCCGCTTCTTATACTCGCTCCATATGTTCTCATCCCAAATCTCAACGCGACTATGAATGCCTGCTAACACAACTTTGTTTTTGAGATTAGCAAATGCTTTCAAAAAATCAGGGATGAGGATACGTCCAACAGAATCCACGTCAATTTCAACGGCTCCTGAGAGCATGAAGCGATTAAACCCTCGCGTATCAGCGGCCCCAATCGATAATTCACCGAGCTTGTGTGAAATCTTTTGCCACTCTTTCAAGGAGTACACAAAGAGACAATTATCGAGTCCGCGTGTCACGACTATTTTTCTTCCAAGTTCCTTGCGGAACTTGGAAGGCAATGATAGTCGCTTCTTGGGATCAAGAATATGTACATATTCACCAATTAACATATTCTAATAATACCCCACTTATTCCCACTGCACTACTACTATATCCCACTAAGAAACACTTACCCAATACAGTTATCCACAATAACCCATCATCAAATTAAGAAGTAGCAAGATAAATAAGACAAATCGAAAGGCCGAGCGTTGGACGCTCGGCCTTTGCGCCCCTCAGCAGGGGCCGTTTACCTTGTCTTAACACCTTCAGACGGGAAGTACTCCTTAAAGGACCCCCTTACTTTAAGGTTGAGTGACTTCACAATGCGATGCGCCTGCCAAAACTTCAGCTTTGCTCGTTCAACGTCTCTTTTCCTCGCCTCTAGAGACGTCCTCAGCATCTCTCCATCGGCAGGCGTAGAGGTTTCCTCCATAACGACATCTCTGAGAACGATCCTCGCTGATATTTCGGCTTGTGAAGCTTCCCCAAAAGCAACCGCGAGTTTGCAAAGATAGGCATTGGCGATTTCCTGTGTGCACATACCCCGAAGAAAGATCTCCAGCGGAATAATCTCCTTCTTTACAGTTTTAAGCGCGGCGGAACAGCAAAACAGTCCCGCGACGAAGAAAGAGAGACCACCAGCAAGCGTTACCCACCACGATGGATTCTCCTCACGTATCATGATTGAAGCAATCATGAAAAAGAGGATACTGAGGAAAAAAGCAAAAGCGGCACTCTTGATAAGATATGATACCTCCCGCGCACAAAACATGAAACATACTCCTCGTACTTCCCCATCGAAATGCTACCCAGCTCTTCTGGATAGAGAGACGATCTTCGCCTCTACGGGAAATGAATGAATTGTACCACAAAAAAGCACACTCTGTAACACAATAACGTCCGAAAACTAACCGTAATTTCTTAAACAGCAACCATTTCTTTAAGTTATTGTTGTCGTAAACGCATGAGGGGAAAAAGTTGAGTTTCTCTTAAGGATTTGTTTTCAAATACTGAAAAAAGACGCTCGCCAAAACCAAATCCACACGTTGGCGGTATTCCGTATTCGAGCATTTCAATAAATTCATTATCCGTCATCATTGCTTCTTCATCACCATTTTCAAGAAGTTTCTTCTGCATTTCAAAACGTTTCTTTTGATCAATCGGGTCATTTAACTCTGAATACCCACGCCCCACTTCACTGCCAGCAATGATGGGCTGGAACATTTGAGTAATATCTTTATTGTCTGTTTGGCTTTTTGATAGGGGAGCAATTAACTTGGGGTGATTTACAAGAAAACCAGGACCAGAAATATTTTTTCTACAATATTTCCAAAGAGTGTCCGTAAGTCGTTCTCGATTATGTCCTTCATAGCTTACACCAAGTTCAGAGAGCTTGTCTTTCATCACCTTCTCCGTAGCAGAGATCACATTTACACCAACTTGTTTTTCAACTTCACTTACATAATCAATTTCAATCCACTCATCCTCAAGGTCAAAACTGTGCTCTTTGTAAGTAAATTTTGTTTTGCCGTAAATTTCTTGCGCAAGAGTGGTATACAGATCGTGAACCAAGCGCATCCCATCTTTGTAGTCAGCATAAGCCCAATAGAATTCCATATTGGAAAATTCTTGTAAATGTTCAGGGCTCGTACCTTCATTTCTGTATACTCGTCCGATTTCAAATGTTTTCTCAAATCCTGCAGCCATGAGACGCTTTTGCCATAATTCTCCAACAGAAATACGAAGAAACAGGTCCGTATCGAAATCATTATGGTGTGTCTTAAAAGGCTTTGCTTCAGCACCACCGGTAGTTATTTCAAGTGTGGGAGTTTCAACCTCAAGAAATCCTTTGTCTTTAAGAAAAGAACGTGTGCTCGCCCAAAATTGTTCTTTCCTTTTGAACAATTCTTTGAGCTCATCATTTAATAAAATATCTAAATATCTTTTTCTAAAGCGTTCGTCTTCATTTTTAAGACCATGATGTTTATCAGGAAGTGGTAACAAACTTTTGGCTAACATATGCCATTGTGTTGCTAAAATGGATTCCTGTCCTTTTCCCGTTGCAAAAATAGTTCCTGTGAACTCAACAAAATCACCACCATCAACAACTTCTTCAAAAAAAGAAAGGGCATCTACGCCAATAACATCTTGTTTTAGGACTGCCTGAAACCGTCCGGTTCCATCCTTAAAATCTACAAAAAGAATTTGACCCTGCCCACGTCGAACCATGACTCGACCAGCCAATGTTACTTCCTTTTTGTTTTTCTCCAATACTTTAAACTTAGAATAAATTTCTGCAATTGTATTGGTACGATTAGTTGTAGAAGGATATGGAGCAATACCCCTTGATTCAAGTAATTCCTTTTTTTTGATTCGTTCAGCTCGAACAGATTCAAGAGACATAATATTTAATCCTATCCTTTAAACAAAACCCTCCCTTTTACATTTTTTCCACGTTCTACTGTTGTATGTTCTATGTTACTTCACATCAATAACACTGTAGTGCATTTTCCCGTTTGGTGTATCAAATGTAAATGAATCTCCTTTACCCTTGCCCATAAGCGCTTCACCGAGAGGAGAGAGGTGTGATATGCGGCGTTTTTGCATATCAGCTTCTTCGGAACCCACAATGTCATACTGGTGCGTATCCTTCTCGCCCTCCTTCTTGATGACAACTGTTGAGCCGAGGGTGATGGTGTCGCTTTTTTTGTGATCAACAATCTTTGCTGATTGTAAAATAGACTCGAGTTTTGCAATACGCTCTTCTGCAGCAGCTTGTAATTCACGCGCCTCTTGATATTCTGCATTTTCTGAAAGGTCACCCAAAGAACGCGCGTACTCTAAACTCTCAGCTATTTCTTTTCGACGCGTTGTCTTTAAATAGTCGAGTTCCTTCTTGAGCTCATCGTATTTTTCTCTTGTAAGATATTCTTTCTTCTCGGTCATGGTATGTTTTGAGAACTATTGTACCGCTACTGTTGTGGAAGTCAACGTCCTATTCTCTAACATAAGAAGGAGCGTTACTACTCATCCACTCAAGCAAACGACGCATAACATATAATCCCCCGATAGTATTTTCGACAGGACCATGTTCCATGATAATGGCAAACGCGTATCGAGGGTGTTCATACGGGAAAAAACCTATAACCCAAGAATTAACAAAAGCTTTCTCAGTCCCCAGCTCAGCAGTTCCTGTTTTCGCGGCAACCATAACATCTGGCATGAGCAAACCTTTTGCCGTACCGGTTGTAACGGACAAACGCATGCCTTCGCGAGCAACTTTTACATGTTCTGGATCAAGTGAAAGATAGTGGACATCAGCTTTCTTATTGTGCTCAAGAATAGGTGTTACCAGCGCCCCACCGTTTGCAAGTGCTGCTGTCGCACGCACAACCTGCAGTGGCGTTACTTGAAAGCCGTACTGTCCAATAGCCGTATGGTATGTATCGCCAACACGCCACACATCGTCTCCAAATGTCTCAGCTTTCCATGCGGGCGTAGGAATAGTGCCCTCAGCTTCACCCGCAAATAAGATATTTGTACTACTACCAAATCCGAACAGCCGCATATACTTATCAATGTTTTCTATGCCAAGCCCCGGTTGATCCTTATACCCTCCACCAATCTGGTAGAAGTATTCATCTGATGAAACAGCGATTGCTTCACGCATATTAACAAGTCCATGCGCCTTCCAATCGCGAAAGACACTTTCTTGATCAGGAAAGTAGGGATTAGGAAGACGAAGTGCTCCTGTACTCAATATTTCCTTCTCGGGTGTGATAATACCTTCTTCAAGTGCGCCAATAGCAATAAATGGTTTTACAATAGATCCCGGTGTATAGAGTCCAGAAATAACTCTATTAAGAAACGGTTTCCGGATGTCCCCCAGATAGCCCTGCAGTGCTTCGGTACCACCTGCTGTTAGATCATTCGGATTATACTCGGGGAAACTTGAAAGCGCTATAATCTCTCCACTCTGTATGTCCATGATGACACCAGCACCTCCACTAAAACCTGATTCTTCCGAACGCTCTTGTATGAGTCGATATAATTCAGCACTGACTCGAGAATCAATTGTAAGATAAACATCATCGCCGTCTTGAGGATGGCGTATGACACTCTCAGAGTGTACGGTCCCCAGTGCATCCGTTTCAACTATTTTTAATCCATTCGTGCCACTAAGTTCTTCATTTAACTCACGTTCCACACCGCTCTTACCAAGATAGTCTTCCTGATAATAAAATCCGTTGGAATCTTTGAGCGGGTAGCCAACATATCCTAAGAGATGAGCAAACCCACCTGTAACTTGATAAATGCGTTCTCCAAAATCTTTTTCTTCTTTTTTCTCATTCCAGGCAAGTTGTATACCGTTGCGATCATATATAACACCGCGATTTGAAAAAATAAGCGAATGATTCAGCCGATTATTCTCGCTTATTTCTGCATACACACTCCCCTTTGAAATTTGAAGTAAGAATATCCGGCCCGTAAACAAGAAAACGATGAGTAAAACGATGAGCCCAAAATAAAAAAAAGTCCGCTTTGCAAACGGCCGCTCTATACGGCCCTCAAATTGATTCTCATCAAATTGCGGGAGATTTGTGGCATCAATAAAAATCTCGTCAGGATCAATTTCCCCCCTTTTCCTCCGCCTCAATATTCTCCGTAACAGAGCGCGCCACTGCATAAACCACAGTATATACTATGAATACGCGACTCAAAATACGCTAATAAAAAACAAGACGTCTCTTTAACATAATAAATACAAGAAATAAAAAGGTGAATGTGATTGTGAATATGAACGGTATATTGAAGTAAAGTGGCACGGGGCTAGCGTAAAGTATGTCAAAAAATATTCCCCACAGAATTATTTCCCACGCGGAAAATAGTATAAGAATAAGAAAAGCAATACCCGCAACAAAAAACCACGGCAGAAAAAGTATCGCAACCATAAGCATTGCATTCAAAAGTATACGTGCGAGAAGAGAGCGTCTGATCATAATGCTGTTTCTACAGTATCCAATTCTTCTTCGCTCCGCGGTTGTGGCATCTCGTCGGTGGCAGATGGCAAAGGTGCTTCAAACACCTCTTCATTATCCGTAACAATTTGTACAAAAGATAATTTATTTACATTTACAATATTTTGAAAGAAGATTGATTGGAATGGATCAGATGGATTTGACTCAATCTTTTCGATAGTAGAAAAGAGAAGCGTGGGATACCCAGGAAGTGTTATCAAATCTCCTTCATGTACTTCAAGCTCACGCGGAACTTCTGCAATAAAATTACCTCCCCCTTGCCCTCGTGCACTGATGTGAGCAGTACTTGTCCCAAGAAAAACTTCCGTTTCTATACCAGGTGTTGAGAAAAGAACTACCATGCCTACCCGTCCGTTTATTTCTGAAAGTGTTCCTATAACAATGTTCCCGTTAACAACTACTCGATTGCCAGGTTGAATTCCTGTTTCCTTTCCGACATCAACAAGAAGCGTGTCATAAAAAGTCCCCGGGGGCGTGCGCAATACTGGCGCGAGTACAAAAGAAGAAAACCGGCTTCTGCCGAGCAGAGAGTGTAGTACTTTATTTTCATCAGAAAGCATGCGGTTTTGAAGTGAAAGTGTTTCATTTGATTCAATAGTAGAGCGAAGTCTGTCATTTTCCTCGACGAGTCGGCGGTTACCCTTGAGGGATTCGATAAATACACTAAGCACGGTGGAGGTATTATTTTTACTAGACCACAGTGGGAAGACAAAGCGTTGAGATAGACCCTGTACATCCATAAACCCAAGAATCTGGACGGCAACGAGAATCACCGTAACAAAAACAACACCCCCAACCACCAATGACGGAAAATGACGCCGGCGAATATTAATTTGTTGGTAAAAGCTTTTCTTCATCAGCACTTATGAGAATATCCCTATATGAATCAATATCTTCAAGAACAATACCGGTACCGCGCACAACGGCTAGAAGAGGGTTATCGGCAACGTGTATAGGAAGTTTTAAAACATCTCCAAGAATTTCTGGGAGACCCTTGATGAGTGCTCCTCCGCCTGTTAAGTACACGCCATTTTGCATAACATCAGCAAGTACTTCAGGAGGAGTTGTTTCCAAGACCTCACGCGTTGCCTCAATAAGCTGGTCAATAGAGTGAGAAATGGCCTCACGGATATCAGCATCTGTTATGCTTACTTCGCGAGGAAGACCGGTCACTAAATCTCTTCCCCGAACCGTTGTTTCCAGCGGATTTTCTCCTTCGAAAACCACACCGATTGCTATTTTTAAATCTTCAGCGGCTCGTTCTCCAATAAGAATCTTAAATTCCGTTCGGATGTACGCAGTAATGTCGCTATTTAATTTATCTCCCGCGACCCGAATATTCTTCGACTGCACAATACCACCGAGCGAAAGTACCACAATATCGCATGTACCGCCACCAATGTCTATCAGCATGTTGCCGCCTGCCTCATGTATAGGAAGTCGTATGCCAATAGCGGCGGCCATTGGTTCTTCAATGATGTACACTTCACGTGCACCTGCATTTGTAGTAGCGTCACGCACCGCTCGTATTTCTACGTTTGTTATACCTGATGGAACACCCACAACAACACGGGGGCCTAAAAGTTTTTTATTACCATCTTGTGCACGATTTAATAAATAAGCGAGCATTTCCTCGGTCACCTCAAAATCAGAAATGACGCCATCAACAACAGGACGCACGGCCTCAATATGCGTAGGAGTCCGACCCACCATATCTTTTGCCTGCTTACCAACTGCGACGACCCGACCCGTTTTTTTATTTATAGCAACAACAGACGGTTCGTTCACAACGACCCCCTTACCGCGTAAATATACAAGCGTGTTAGCTGTACCCAAATCTATACCAATATCATTGCTAAGCACACTATGAAATTTGTGTTTCAATTGTTCAAACATTTATGTAATTATCATTACAAAGAAAACAGCTCGTTTTCGGTAACTTTTCTACTCTCGCCCGTTTTCCGCTCTACGAGCTCATACTTCCCCTCTTCCACTGTACGCGCGCACCACAACTCGATATGGAATACCAATTAAATCTGAATCGGCAAATTTCTCTCCCGCGCGGAGATCCCGATCATCATAGAGCACTTCGACACCCTGTTCAACAAGCTTCTGAAAAAGTACGTCAGCGGCCGCTTTTACCTGCTCAACTCCCTGTGAGAGTTCAACTAAATGAATAGCAAACGGTGCGACTGAACGAGGCCACACAATACCCTTCTCATCAGAGAGGACTTCAACGATAGTACCCATACTTCGAGCTGGCCCAATACCATACGAGCCCATAATAACCGCGTTCTTTTTTCCTTTTTCATCAGTATAGACCAATCCAAGTGGCTCAGAAAATTTCGTGCCAAGTGAAAATATATTGCCAACCTCAATTGCCATTTCCTTGTCTAGTTCATCTTTTGATACACCAAACTCTTTGAGATCCACATCATCTATTATCTCTTCGTTGAAAGCAATTCCTTTTTCTTCATGCACATAAATAACATCCTCTCCAGCATCTGAAACGGTTTGAAATTCATGGCTAAACTTTGAAAAAGCACCACCGGAGGCAAACGTCCGATACGTTTTATCTCCGATACCTAATCGACTGAAGATTCGTTTATAGGCATCCGAACATTTCTCATAAAATGCATCGTGCTCTTCTTGAGTCCGAGAAAATGAATAGAGGTCCTTCATAAAAAATTCACGCGTGCGCATAATACCACTTTTGGCGCGAACCTCGTTTCGGAATTTATTTTGTACCTGATACACGTAACATGGTAGATCTTTATGAGAACGAACCTGTTGTGTCATGAGTTCTGTCACATCTTCTTCATGTGTCCATCCGAATCCAACTTCTCCCCCTGCCTGGAGGGCCGCCTTGAACCACACATCAACCGCTTCATTATTCCAACGGTCAGTCTTCTTCCATAATTCCGGACTCTGTAGAGATGGCATAAATATCTCTTGACCACCAATGGCGTCCATTTCCTCTCGAATGATGTTTGTTACCTTGTTGAGCACGCGCAGACCAAGTGGCAAGAAGGTATACACTCCGGCCATTTCTTTATGAACGTACCCTGCTCGTATGAGAAGTTGAGCATTTTTTGATACTTCATCTTTAGGAGCTTCTTTCCGCGTTTTGGTAAAAAGTTTTGATTGCCTCATTAGGCAAATAGTAGCTGAAATATGCTTCGGGGTCAAAAGTCCCTAAACTAACGTCACCCTACTATTCGCAATATATCGTTAAACGACACAACGACCATAAAAATAATGAGGACGGCAAAACCGATAGTGTTAAGCAAATTCCCAACATATGGCTTGATTGGTGAGCCTTTTAGAGCTTCAATAAGAACGAACATAATTCTCCCACCATCGAGAGCAGGAATTGGAAGCACATTAATAACCGCCAGATTGAGTGATATAAATGCCGAAAACATAAGTACAGAAACAACACCAAGAGAGGCGGCATCACCCACAAGTCCCACTATGCCAATCGGTCCCGTAATTTGAGAAAGATCAGCAGAAAGTGTAAATGCACTTGCGAAAAACGTTACAAGACCTATCGAAATATTTTTCAACATATCTCCCGTGAGAAGTGTTGCCTCCCAAGTCGCAAGATGAATGGGGAGTTTGAGTTCTCCTACGAGACTCATACCTACACCCAAAGCCGGCTGATTGGGAGAATCTGCGATAAGACCTGTTACCGGCGTAAGTTCAGATGTATACACACCGCTATCACCATCGCGTTTATAGTACATTTCAATGAAACCTTCTGCATGCTGGGCTACAAATGCTGTGGTCGAATCGGGTGTTGGATCGTTCAATACATCACTCCCTGAAATAAGCGACAGAATTGTATCTCCCGTTTTAAGCCCGGCCATTTGAGCCGGCGAGTCAGGTAAAATATTCACAATACGCAATTCGGAACCAGTGATATAGGTGGTGTCCTCTCCTGGAACAATCGCTGTCAAACTGCCCACCATAAAAACAACCACAAACAAAAACCACGCCAAAAGAACATTAAAACCAACGCCCGCAATCAGTACCAGTATTTGAACCATTTTTGATTTGTGGGCAAGACTCCTATCTTTATCAGAGCCCTGAAGTGATTCCTCATCTGGGTTCTCCCCAAAAATCTTTACAAAACCTCCAAACGGCAACCAGTTAAGTGTGTAAATTGTTTCTCCTTTGCGCCACATCGTAAGAGCTCTCGGTGGAAACCCAATACCAAATTCATCCACACGAATCCCCATTCTTTTTGCAACAATAAAATGACCGAACTCGTGCACGACGATAAGGACAACAAGGATAATAAAGAAAAGAAAGATATTCATTATAAATTACTGGTTTAGTTCACGCTCTTTTTTCTCAGCAATATCATCAAGTCTTTTATTGGCAGTATCTATAAGTTTTTGCATCTCTTCCTTGGCTCGGAATTTCTCATCCTCACTAATATCCTTCTCTCTTTCCTTTTGCTGAATGTCTTCCCACACTTCTTCACGAAGTTTTCGTACGGAGATGCGAGCATCTTCACGTTTATCGCCAACAAGTTTCAAAAGCTGTACACGACGCTCAGCAGTAAGCTCTGGAAATGAGACACGAATCCCACGATCGTCAACGCCAACAGAAACGCCCAGATCGCTTTGTGTAATAGCTCGCTCTATATCCTTAGAAAGCGTAGCATCATAAGGCGTCACACGAAGGAGGCGCGCGTCTTCTACTGAAATAGTCGCCACCTGATTGAGTGGCATCTTTGAACCGTACGCCTCCACCCGTACAGAATCTAAAAGTGCTGGTGTGGCACGTCCTGTTCGAATACCGAAATACTCTTCCGTAAGCCACGTCCCGGTATCCTCGATTTTTTGTTTTAACTCCTTAAAATCGTATGCCATTTGTGTTTAGTATATCGTATCAAGTACCCATTTCAAAAGTACATAAGAACCCGGCATGTTATCACTACTATTCATGAATCTTTGGCAAAGACAGGGCAAGATATTCGAGGAGCATTTTTAATGAGGGGGCTCGATCACTTAAATAAGTGCGTACCATTTCAATGTCATGAAGTGCTCGTGTTACATCTTCACTTATATTTTCAGGTTTCTCCAATAAATGATGGAAGTATACTTCAAGATCGTTGAGAAAACGCAATGCGCCTTCCTTGTCTTTCTTCTCAATTAGTGATGTAAGAAAAGTGAGGCGTTCTTTCGGATCAGCGTGAAGGAATGCTTCACCACCACTACGTGGCGCCACGGAAGAAGCCTCTCGCAAGAGAAACAGTCTTGATTGAAGCGTTGGAAGCAGGTTTTTAAATGATGGTGTAATGAGAAAAAAATGTGTCCCCTCTGTCGGCTCTTCAAACAACTTAAGTAATGCATTCTGCGCTTCACGAGTTAATGATATTGCCGAGATGATAAAAAAGGCGTGGCTACCTGAAAAAGGTTTCAGGAGAGCGGATCCAACAAGTGCCCGCACATCATCAACACCCAGGCTGTTATAAGAAAGAAAGTGAGCGTCAGGATTATTGCGTAAAACAAGCCCTTGTCCTGTTTCTAAGAGTAACCGTACCCGTTCTGTATTTACTAGCACATCACCCTCAATACCATACGCATGCACAAGTGCTTCGGAATGGAGTGCTTCACGGAGAGTGTCAGTTGCCATCTTTTGTATGATGCGAGGTAACATTTTTCACAAGAAAATTATAAATTTCAGCGAGCGCAAGGAGGAGAGAGAAAATAATAGGTCCAAGTAGAAATCCGACAGGACCAAAGAACTTAAGACCGCCAAGAACGGCAATAAGAACAACAAGAGGATGAATGCGAACACCGCGCCCAATCAAAATGGGTCCGAGGAAATTGTCGATGAGACCAACAGCAAGAGCCCCCCATATCAGCAACCCCAGCGCGCTTACCGTAGAGCCAAAAAAGTAGAGATATAACACCGTTGGCAAAATCACAATAGTGGTGCCAACACCAGGTATTAAAGCGCCAATAGCAGCGATAGCCCCCCAGAGCACAGCATGCGGGACACCAAAAAATGCAAAACCAATTCCAGAGAGTGTTCCCTGGATGAGCGCCGTAAGAATAGATCCTTTTAATATGGAGTTAATGGTGAGACGTATGCGGGCAAGGATTTCATTGTCGTATGTATCTCGAAGCGGACTGTACGTAATAAAAACCGTACGAAACCACTTCCCATCACGAAAGAAATAGTAAAGCGCGATAAGCCCAATGAAAAAAGAAAGAACTGCCTGCGCTGTTGAAGCAAAAATATCTCCAAGAGATTGTGTAAGCCACTCAAGTCCCTGCTTTACATACATACTTACATCGAGAGTAAATCCGGGCAAGAAGCGACTAACGTGTGTTTCTACAAAATTGAGAACCGCATTGACACTTCCCTGTCCGCCATTCGCATTCAGTGCGACAAATAAATCCTGTGCCTGTGAAAATAATAAGAATCCAAAAAAGGCAAGAGGTGTGAATACAATAAGGACGATGAAAAGAAGTGCCAGTAGTGCAGACAATCCTGGTAAACGCACTCTCTCAAGAATCCATAAATGGACGGGATGGAAAATAACTGCAAACACTAAGGCAACAGCAATCGCACTTAAAAATGGCAAGAATAAAATAAATGTAAGAATCAATATCGCTACAAATGCAACAAAAAAGAAGTAAAGTTCTAATTTTTTATCCTTCATAGTTTCTAATTCGCGTATTATATCATTACTAAAAATTTTTCGGGAATTTCCTTGATGAGCAACCTACTTCTTAGCAATAATACTCTTTTTGTAGGTACCCAAATGTTGGAGTGCTATCCCCGTACCGCGGGCTACACAATAGGGAGCATGGTCAGCAAGAACAGCTTTAACACCCGTTCGTCGAAATACAAGCTCAGGGAAGTTTCGCAACTGTGATGAGCCACCTGTCATGATGATACCGTAATCAATAATATCAGCGGAAAGCTCTGGGGGTGTCTCTTGAAGAACGTCTTTAATAGCTTTAATCATTTCCCGCAATTCTCGGCCAATAGCCTTTACCATTTCATTAGTTTTCATTTCTGTTGAACGAGGAAGACCTGTGAGATAATCACGGCCACGTATCATCATGGAGAGTTCATCCTCTACAAGAACGGCTGATCCAATTTGGATTTTAATCTCCTCAGCCATCTTGTCACCAATCGCAAGATTGAATGTCTTTTTAATATAATCGGTAATAGCATGATCAATGCGATTCCCTGCACACTTCACCGACTTTGACGCAACAATACCGCCGAGTGATATAACGGCAACATCAATGGTCCCGCCACCAATGTCAACAATCATATGCCCCCGAGCTTCATGGATGGGAATGCCAGCACCAATAGCGGCAAGGATAGGCTCCTTTACAATGTATGCGCTTTTTGCCCCCGCTTTTATTGTTGCCTCAATAACCGCTCGCCTCTCTGTTGACGTTACGCCAGCAGGAACAGAAACCATAACTTCTGGTTTGAAGATATTCCACCAGCTCAATGCTTTACGCATATAATACCGAAGCATTGCTTCTGTTACTCGATAGTCAGCAATAACACCATCTTTCATAGGACGATACGCGATTATGTTTTCAGGAGTTCGCCCTATCATTTCTTTTGCTTCTGAACCAACAGCAAGAATACGATTATCAATTTCAGAAACAGCCACAACCGACGGCTCGTTGAGTACAATGCCACGGCCGGGTACAAAAACCAGGACTGTCGTAGTTCCAAGGTCAATGCCAAGTTTTGGAGAAAAAGACATCATGATAAGGCCTATAGTAGCGATTTCCTCAAAATTTACAAACAACCTCTCAAAAAGCTTATGATATACTGGTCGAACGCATGGTAAAGCTAAAAAAAGTATCTTATACGTCGCATCGAACGCAAGAGAAAGCGTTCAATTTTGAGATTGAGGGGGGACGTAAATTACATGGCACCATCGTCATTAACACATCAAAAAATGGCGCGCTCGTTCTTCTTTGTGCCTCACTCCTCAATAAAGGAGAAACGATTTTGCACAATATACCTAAAATAGAAGAAGTGCACAGAGTTATTGAAGTACTTGAGAGTATTGGTGTAACCGTGTTGTGGCGTGGCCATACTGTCATCATCAGACCTCCACAAAAACTGACTCTTTCCACTATTGATAAAGAGTCGGCCGAGCGTACGAGGAGTATTATTATGTTCCTCGGACCACTTCTCCACCACATGTCTCACTTCTCACTTCCACAATCGGGAGGATGTAAATTAGGCGGCCGAACGGTACGCCCACACTTCTATGCCCTCGAACCGCTTGGGGTTTCTATAAAGACAACTGAACATACGTACGAGGTGCGCTACAAGAAACTTCGGACGAGTGAAATTATTATGTATGAGTCAGGCGACACCGCAACGGAGAATGTAATTATGGCAGCGGCTCTCATTCCAGGCGTTACTACGATTAAATATGCTTCGGCAAACTATCAAGTACAAGAGCTGTGCTTTTTCCTTGAGAAAGCAGGGATTGTTATTGATGGTATTGGGACAACAACGCTACATGTGCATGGGGTAGAAAAGATTGATACAAAAATTGAATACTCTGTAAGTGAAGACCCAACCGATGCGATGTTTTTCCTTGCAACCGCTATCGTCACGAAATCATCAATAACCCTGAAACGTTGTCCGATTGATTTTCTGGAGCTCGAATTGTTGAAACTAGAAAAAATGGGCTTTCGCTATAATCTCACAAAGCCATACCTGAGTAAAAATGAGAAGACGAGACTCGTTGATCTTACAACACAACCATCAGTACTCCGCGCATCTCCCGAGAAAATCTATGGGAGACCTTACCCTGGTCTTAATATAGACAATTTGCCTTTTTTTGCGGTGATAGCGACTCAAGCAAAAGGTACCACCCTTATTCATGATTGGGCCTATGAAAAACGAGCACTTTACTATACAGAACTCGACAAGCTAGGAGCAAATACCACACTAGCTGATCCGCATCGGATTTTTATAACAGGTATTACAGAGTTTAAATCTGCTGATCTTGTGTGCCCACCAGCACTTCGCCCCGCAACATTATTGCTCGTTGGTATGCTTGCCGCTAAGGGACATTCAACCCTTCGGAATATTTACAATATCAATCGAGGATATGAAGATTTGCCTCAAAAACTCTCGTCTTTGGGAGCAAAAATACGCAGGATAAGCACCTAGACGGAGCACTGTGTGACATATTTACAGCGGGCTTCTTTTCTGAGAACATGGGGCAATGAAGACGCGGCATGCAGTTTTGTGGATTTCTATTATTGTCGTCGCAAGTGGCATTCTATTTGTGTTTACAAACGGGCACCGTAGTGAAGGAAATGGCACAATCTTACTGAACGGCGTCCCCGCAGGTGCTACTATTTTTCTTGATAACAAGCGAGAAAAACGTGTTGATGATTCCCTTGTGCCACGTGCACTTACCGATCTTTCTATTGGTACACATACTGTCGTTGTCGCCAAAGACGGATATTGGCCATGGTCAAAAAAAATAGTCGTCGCGCATAATGAGAGTATTTCTTTGAATGTGTTCGTAATAGCACAAGAGCCAGCTCGTGAAATAATAAAACTAACAGATAAGCGCTACCAAACTATACGCACGGCTGTTGAAGCTTATAAACTACCACATGAACCATACCCTCTAACATCAGAAGACGGCACTACTAATGTATGGGCTACCGACACTGCGATCTTAGCTCGATGGGTTTCAATGGAAAAACCAAATGCTCCTTTTTGCATTACTGGAGTTTGCGATACAACACTGACAGTTCTTCAGATTGATTTACCAATACGCGATCTTGCGTTTCTACCAGCGCGAAACGACATTATAGTTTTCTCGGCACAAAATGGCATCTTTGCACTTGAGCTAGATAAGCGTGGTACACAAAACTTTGAGCCCATTTATCTTGGAGTAGCTCCAGAATTTGCACTACTAGAGAAAGGTGTACTGGCGGTTATTGATGAAAAAATTCTCTTCTTAATACACTTTTAATGTATCTCCTTGATGTCATTCCTATAGCTCGCGGAATAGCTAAAGAAACACTTTCCTACTTCTCATCGGAGAAAATAGAGCCCGGTTCTATTGTTTTTGTGCCGTTACGTAAGCGCGCGGTGCCTGCGCTTGTCCTTGTGAATACACGTGCTGTGGAAGCAAAAACTCGTTTGCGCACATCGACATTTGCCCTCCGGAGGATACTCAGAAGAAAATCGTATTCATTCCTTACGCCTGCATTTATGAAAGCGGCTACTGAAACAGCATGCTACTTTGGCACG
>Ga0209542_10010850_pt1 | contig 16306 bp, 16 predicted proteins | sample RifCSPhighO2_01_FD_184028 | JGI IMG/M metagenome (GOLD analysis project Ga0209542, IMG submission 184028) | Soil microbial communities from Rifle, Colorado - Rifle CSP2_plank highO2_0.1 (SPAdes) (version 2) | ecosystem: Environmental > Terrestrial > Deep subsurface > Rock core/Sediment ...
TTCAAGCGACGATCCGGTTCTCCAACTATCACTCCCTCAAAATTTGCGTCTTGGCTGCCAATAAAGTTTTTAACAGTTTCTGAAGAGCCATTGCTAAAAACCTTATGGCTTCGCCAAATACCAAAAAACAGTATTATAATGCATAAGCCAAAAATTATTTTTTTACGATCTTTTCTTATCAAAGCGAATATCAAAACAAAAAAGCCAACAACAAAAATTCCCCCCGCAACTGCAGGGGGAATTTTTACTACCGAATAAAAAAATACGCCCGAAATAAAACTTAATAAGAGAAACAGGAAAATTTTACTTTTTGCCATCACTATCTTTTTTCTTTCTTAGAAATGCCGGAGTGTCCCATTCTTCTTCATCTATAATTTCAATGTTAACTACCGGTTTCTTTTGGACTCCAGAATTTTCTCCCCCTTCGGGGGATCTCCCAAAGGTAGACAGAATTTTCGGAGTGATGACGCTATTTCCATCGTTATTCCCGTTGTACTTTCCAGCGCCAAAACCAGTGGCCACTACAGTTATCTTTATTTCTCCTTTTTTAAGCCGACTATCATGAGTCGCTCCAAAAATAACTTTAGCTTCCGAATCAATTGACTCGGTAATTACCTTAGCCGCTTCGTTAATGTCGTTCATGCCCAAATCAACGCCGCCAGAAACGTTAAATAAGATGCCACGCGCCCCGTCAATTGATACGTCAAGTAAAGGAGAATTAATAGCCGCCTTAGCCGCCACTGCGGCTCGGTCTTCCCCTGTTGCCTTACCAATACCCATCAATGCCGAACCGGCAGAAGACATAACAACTTTAATGTCAGCAAAATCAACGTTAACAATGCCGGGATAGGTGATTAAGTCGGCAATCCCTTGTACGCCTTGCCTTAATATATCATCGATGATATTAAAAGCATCAACTATAGAAGTATTTTTATCAATTAAATTTAAAACCTTGTCGTTTGGTATGGTAATTAGAGTATCAACTCTATCGCGCAAAGCTAAAAGCGCTTCTTCGGCAATAGCTGCCCGCTTTTTCCCTTCAAAAGAAAATGGCTTGGTAACAACCGCAACTACCAAAGCTCCGATATCATGTGCCGCGTCGGCAACCACTGGAGAAGCGCCGCTGCCAGTGCCGCCCCCTAAGCCACAAGTTATGAAAACCAAATCAGCGCCCTTCAAGGCATCTTGAATTTCATCTCGATTTTCTTCCGCCGCCTGGCGACCGATATCAGGGTTCATTCCGGCGCCAAGGCCGCGAGTTAGATTTTTTCCAATGTGAATTTTTACCGGCAGCTTAGTGTTGTGAAGATCTTGAGCGTCAGTATTAATAGCGATAAAATCAACTCCCTTAATTTGAGCATTTAACATTCGGGAAACGGCGTTACCACCGCCACCACCAACTCCAACTACTTTAATTCTGGCGAATGTTTCCACATCTGGTTTAATTCGAGGCATATTGCAAATTTAAAATTAAGGAATAAAATTCTTCAGCCAACCGAGAACGCCGGAGGAAACGGAATCGTCTGTTATAACACGATTGTAGGTCTCGTCAAAGCCCCAAATTACCAGACCCAAGGCTGTTGCGAAAACCGGATCTTGAATAATTTCTTCCGGCCCCACAATTTTTTGGGCTATCCCGCGGCTTACCGGTAAGCTTAAATCTTTTTTGGCCAGTTTGTCCAATCGAGGTATTTTTGACCCACCGCCGGTTAATACCGCGCCTCCCGGTAACATTGAAGCGCGACCCACTTTTTTTAATTCTTTCTGAACTGTCTCAAAAATCTCGGAAAACCTTGCTTCGCAAATAACGGCAACCTCACGTCTTTGGATTGAATTATCGCCACCAATTTTTTTTAAATCAATCATATCTCTAGAACTTGTGCTCTCCGCCAAAGCCGAACCGTGAAGCTTTTTAATTTTTTCGGCCGTATCAATATCAACCTGAAGGCCATAAACCAAGTCATGAGTAGCATGAGTAGACCCTAAGCCTAAAATAGCTGCATGATAAATATCTCCCTCCTCAAAAACAATCATGCCGGTAGTACTGCCACCAATGTCTAACGCCAAAGTACCTAATTCTTTTTGCCTGGAGCTTAAAACAGCATAACTAGCTGCTAAAGAAGATAAGACAAGCTCTTTAATTTTTATTCCGGCTAGATTAACGGCTTTTCTAAGATTTTTCAACGCCGGCGCGGCGCTTTCGATAATAAGAGTGTCCACTTCAAGTTTAACGCCAGACATACCCAACGGATCTTTAATCCCGCGATCACCGTCAATAGCCCATTCTTTGGCCAAGTTGTGTAAAATTTCTCTATTGGGGCTGGCCGGAATGGCCTCGGCCTGAACTAACGCTCTCTGAATGTCTTCTCTCGAAATCTCCCTGTCAGCGCGGGAAACAATGACTACCCCTTTTGACGGTCTGGAAAAAATATTACTGCCGCCAACACCAACTATCGCTTCATTACACTTGATTCCAGCATGGCTAATAGCCTTTTGAAAAGCTTCGCGAATAACTGCCGCTGCCTCCTCAATATCAACTACAACGCCGCGACGAACGCCTCTTGAAGGAACCTCGATCCAGCCAATGACTTGTGGCGCTTCCTGGTTTTTTTTCTTTGACGCCACAATAACTTGAACCGACGTGGTACCAATATCTAAACCAATTATGATATCATCGCGAGACATATATAATGAAACAAAGTTTCTAATTTATAAATTATAATTTCCGATTTACTGTTTAAATATTTAAGTATTTTGAAACTTTTTCCTCCAGTTTTTCCATTTTGTTTGCTTGAACTTCTGATTTTTCATGATGATGGCCTAAAAGATGAAGCAGGCTGTGGATTAAGAGCTTAGTTAAATGTTTTTTATTATTAGTTTTTTTACTATTGATGAATACCTCTCCTAATTCTAACACTTTATTTTTCGTTTTAGCAAATTCCTGCCTACCGGCAGGCAGGTTTCTCTTTTGATGGCTGTTTAAGCCAAAAGATAACTCATCGGGAGTATAATTTTTATTGAGCCAAATTTTGTTTAATCTTTTAATTTCATTTTTATCAACAACCAAAACAGCCAATTCCACTGGCTGTTTTATTTTTAGAAAATTTAGAGCTTGCGAAATTAAATTCTCGATAAACTCTTTCGGAATTTTATCACGAGTTTTATTATAAATTAAAATCTCATGCTTCATTAGTTATGTATTTTTTAATAATTTCTAATTCCTTACTTTCCTTTTCAACCAAATCATCACGATTTCCCTTTTTGTATTGGTCAATAGATTTTTCTCTTTTTTTAATATCGCCGTGAATAACACTTACCATTTCCTCATCGGTAAGTTGAGACAACATTTCAAGTTCATCAGCCGGTTTACCTTCTTTCGAGAGTCTTATTCTTTTCTCTATCTCTTTATTTTTAATAACACTTGTCAAAAATCGTAAAGTAGAAGCGACATCTTTCGAGCCGCCTTTTAATGCAGAATTTATATCTTCGTTTATTCTATCTTTTAAACTCATCTTCTAATTTACCAAGCTTGTAAAGCTTTTCCTTTTCTTTTCGAACCTTCTCGCGTCTTAAGGCGCTTAATTTTTTCTGCCGCTTTGACAATGGCGGAACGTAAAAACGACCTCGTCTGGCGCGCACCAAAACCCCGCTCTGAACAATGCGTTTTGAAAAGCGCCTTAAAAGGCCCTGAACGCTCTCTCTTTCTCTTTTTCTTACTTCTACAGGCATATGATTGTAAATTTCCAAATTCTAATTTATAATTTATAAAAAATTACTAGAATGGCAACTGTTTTCCGGCTAAAAAATGTAAATGCAAATGATCAATTTCCATGCCGGCATCTCGCCCAACGTTGAAGATTAAACGATAGCCATTTTCCGACACCCCGATATTTTCCGCTAACTCTTTCGCTTTCAAAATCAAACCACTAATCAATTCGCCATCACTATTTGATAAAGTGTCTACCGGCCCTTTGTGCGCTTTCGGAATAATCAAGAAATGAATGGGCGCTTTTGGGTTAATGTCTTTAAAGACAACGGATTCTTCATCTTCCAATACTATTTCTGATGCTATTTCCTTATTCGCAATATTACAAAAGATGCAATTCATATTAGTCTATATCATTATTATTGGTCAATACCGGGCCACGAGGTTCTATTTTTTTAAGACGTTTTTTGACCTCGTCAATAATTTTTTCAACCGGGATAATTTCCTGAACGCCTGACTGCATTTCTCTTAAAATTACAGTATTATCAATTGCCTCTTTTTGACCGATGATAAGCGCTAAATCAGCGCCAGTTCGATCGGCCACTCTTAGTTGAGCCTTTATAGAATCACGACCAAATGATTCTGATGCATAGATGCCGTTTTTCCTGAATTCTCCAAAAAGCTTTAAACTTTTTTTTCTGGCGAAATCTCCGAGTTGAGCTAGAAAAACCCGAGTTTTAGGTTTTAAAGAAACGGTTTTTACATCCTGTCTCCTCATTTCATTTACCACCCGCTCAACTCCAATTGAACCGCCAACTGCCGGCGTGGATTTGCCGCCCAGACTCATAACAAGATAATCATAACGTCCTCCAGAAGCTAGAGTAACCTGAGCGCCAACAGCTTCTTCTGGTACAATTTCAAAAACAGTTCTTGTGTAGTAATCAAGCCCTCGCACCAAATAAGGATCTAAGATATATGGTAGTCCTAATTCATCTAAAAACTCTAAGACTAACTTAAAATGATCGTGACAATCTTTATCTAAGTAATCGACAGAATTCGGAGCCGATTCCTTTAAGACGACACACTCTTCTTCTTTGCAATCAAGCAGTCTTAAGGGGTTTTCCTTGAATCTTTTTTTGCAGTTTTTGCAAAGCCGATTAATTTTGCTTCGATAATACATTTTAATTTCATCGCGATATTTATTCCAACAACTTTTGTCGCCAATACTGTTTATGCGAATGCTAAGATTTTTTAATCCAATTTCGGTCAATATCGCGTAAATTAACTGAATCACCTGAGCATCAACTACTGCGTCGCCCTCTCCAATAACATCAAAGTCAGCTTGATGAAACTGTCTATAGCGGCCAGCTTGAGGCGCCTCGTGACGAAATACCGGTCCATAGTGAAAAAATTTAACTGGTTGTGGCTGATTGAAAAAACCATTTTCTATATACGCTCTCACAACTCCGGCTGTAAGCTCCGGCCTAAGTGCAAAAAAATCTCCACCCTTGGTTTTTAGAGTGTACATTTCATGTTCTATAATGTCGGTATTACTGCCTATTCCCTTTTCAAAAACTCCTGCCGTCTCTAAAATCGGCGTCTCGATTGTTTCAAAGCCATAATAGGCCGCCATTTCTTTGGCCACTTTAAAAAACTTTTCCCAGTATCCCCAAACTCCCGGCAAGATGTCGCTCATGCCTTTTGGAGACTGAAATGTTTTTATTTTCGATTTACGCGCCATATTTTTATTTTAATAGTCAAAAACCATAGCCCTGTTAAGAGGCCATGCCCTAACCCAAACCCTCCCAACAATATCATTTCTTGGCAACGTCCCCCACTGTCGCGAATCGGAGGAAAATAACCTGTTATCTCCTAACACAAAATATTCGTTTCTCCCTAATTTCTTTTTAATGTCGCCCATGGTGACACCCTCTCTTAATAAATAACTTTCATTAATGAAAGATCCTTTTTGGCCACTTTCATTATAAATTACGATTTTTCCATTCTTAATTTCAATTATTTCATTAGGCAAACCAACAACCCTTTTAATGTAGTACTTTGACGTGTCAAGCGGATAGTGAAAAACGATAACTTCTCCGCGCTCAACCGACTTAAAATAATAGCTAATTTCATCAATAAGCAGATAGTCGCCGTCTAAAAAATTTGGCTCCATTGAGGCTCCTTCAACAAAAAATGGCTGAACCAAAAAATAACGAACTAGGCCGGCCAGCACCAAAGCAATTACAGCTATTTTTAGGACATCCCACGAAAATGTAAAAAATGACTTTAAATAACCCATAATCCATGCTATTGTATAATAAAAAATGGATAAAATCAAATTAATTGTCGGTTTAGGTAATCCCGGGAAAGAATACGAGTATACGAGACATAACGCGGGGTTCTTATTTATCGATATTTTGGGAAATAATTTTAAAAATAAAAAAATCATTTTAGCCAAAACTCAAGCTTTCATGAACGAATCTGGCAGAGCAGTGGCAAATTTAATGAAATCGCGCAAAATAAAGCCAGAAAATCTCTTAGTAATCCATGATGATATTGACATATTGTGGGGAGATTTTAAGTTTTCATTCGGCCGATCTTCGGCCGGCCACAAAGGAGTAGAATCGGTGATTAAAACGCTAAAAACAAGAAACTTTTGGCGGCTACGTATTGGGATACAACCGACTATTAAAAAACATACGAAAGCGGATAAAATAATCCTTAAGAAATTCACCAGAAAAGAGTTAGAAGAACTTAAAGAAACTACAAAAAAAGCCGTCTCTAAATTGGAGATGGCTTTATAGTGAAATTTTTATATAGGAGGTTCCTCTTCCAAAATAACAGATTTTTCAAATACTTGCCCATCACGCTCTATGGTAAGCAAAACACCGTCTCCAGGTCTGTGATCAAAAAAGATTTTCATACTAAGGTCTTTAGCGCTTTTATAATAAACGCCATTACATTTAACAATTATATCTCCTTCGCGAATGCCTTGAGTCGATTCAGCCATTTTAGGTGATATCTTAGACACCATAATTTTTTCTTCCTGTAACGGATAACGAATACGACGATCCTTAAAAAATGGCGGCGGGATAGCGGATGAGTCACTGAAAGTGAACCCAAGTGATCCGTGGCGCACAATCTTTTCACTGATAAGTCGTGGTATTATACGTTTAACGTAATTGATGGGAATGGAGAAATTCACAAGATTTGCTCCTACCGCAATCGCCGTGTTTATGGCAATAATTTCATTATTTTTGTTGAAAAGCGGACCGCCGGAATTTCCTGGATTAAGAGGGGTCTGACTTACGATATAGCGCCACTCAAGGTATTCTAGCGCAGTGATATTCCCCGCAGTAACAGATCTTACTCCAAACGGATGGCCTAAAGCGTAGACCTCGTCGCCATGACTTAATAATGAAGAATCTCCGAGCCTTGCCGCAGTAATACCGCGTGGAATTTCTGGAATCTTAAGAATTGCAATATCTAAAGACAAATCTTTTCCAATAACTGTGGTTTCTACCCTTATTCCGCGCCTGTGGAAAGACACATAAATTGTATCAGCCTTGTCAACCACGTGGTTATTTGTAAGCACTGCAAACTCTCCGGCATTGGATAAGGGGATCACCACTCCCGTGCCGCCGTTACTATTGTTGCCATTTGATTTGTAGGCCTCAATTAAGACTACGTTAGAACCTTTATCAAAAATTTCTTTCATCTTCACGCCATCATATCCTTCGACCGAATGAGAAGCCAGAATTATCAAAGTAACAGCGCTGAAAAGCGCCATAGCACCTTTCATCAGGCGCCGCGCAATTTTCATCAGCCATTGGCCATACCCAAACAAGAAGTAAAAGATAATAAACGATGGTGTCAAAAACCAAGAACGTACCGATTCGTACCGATAGTGGGGAATCCCATCCACCTCTTTACGAGAATTAAGTATTAACGTCTTGAATTCTTTGATAAGAGCTTCTTTGTTGTCGAAATGCAAATACTTTCCTTCACCCGCTTTTGATAGTTCTATCAAAATTTGTTCATCAAGCGTAGATGTTTCAATTGGACTTTTTATATCATCATCCGCCAAATGCTGGTAACCCAAAAAATTTCCCGATTTGTCGCGGTTTTTCAAGTGAACCGGTTTTGACACCCGCTTCCCGCTATCATCAACTTCCACTTTCCCAACGCCCACAGAATGAACAACAACTCTTTTTATCGGCTCTTTCGAGCGCGCGATAATCTTCCCTCCCGAAAGGAGAAAGTGAGTAACTCGGTAAGGATCGCGCAGATCGGCAATAGCTCTAGCAAGAAGAGCTTTTTCTTTTTTACCTTCTTCTTTACCGCCATCTGAAATAAGAATACCGAGATCCAATGTTTTAGTATCGCGCGCCGGATTGGCCAATAATAATTCATCATAAGCTTTTATGGCTGCCAATAAGCTGGTGCCTCTTTTAGTAATCGTCTCAATATCAAGAGACTCAAGATGAGAAAGAAATTCATCCCTTGAGGTTGTAAACTGGGTATAGTAAGGAAGAGCAGCCCCAGAAAAAGGAATAAGCGCCAGTGGATACCTTCCCTTCAGGTCACTATCACGCTCAAAAGATTTAACAAGATTACGAATCACTTCTTTGCTCGCCTCAAGGCGATTTGGGCTAACGTCTTCAGCCTTCTTCATTGACCATGATATATCTAGAATAAAGGTAACGCGAATCTGCTCGAAAACCCGTTCCCATTCAGTCGTTATTTTTTCCGGATTTGCGTAAGCGACCACTAAAAATCCAGTTGCGACAGCGCAAGTAACCCACCAATAAACACGTCTTGCAGTAGTGGGGATCTTAGAAGTTGAGGTATGGACTCTGTTATAAGTGTCATCGAAAATCGCTTTATTTCTCTTACACCATTCCCAAATAACGGGAATGACAATAAGAGGTAGTAAATAAACAAGCCAAAATTGCTCTGGAGGATGAAATACTATTTCAGTCGCGAAAGGAAATGTCGGCGCCATTAGTTTCTCCTCTCCCTTCCCTTAGCATAACCATGAAAAAAATAACGTCCCCTTAACGGAGGACGTCGATTTTCAAATATCAATTTCTTCCCTCTTCTAAACCTTCAATTGCAAACATCGGACCCTGGTTTCGATTGTTTGAAGGCAGAAGATCAAGCCGCGTTTTGGCTTGCGTACTATTATCGCCAGCGCCAATTGACTCGGCTTTTTTCTGTAAGACTTCAATAGCTACTTCAGTATCCCAATCTTTGGGAAGGTACTTAAAAACCATAAATAAGTTTTTTGCCGACTGGCCAACAAGCTCTTCAACCTTGGCCATTTCTTTTTTTGGATCCTCAACGAAGATTAGTTGACGAAAATAATATAATCCCTCCAAATAATAAGTTCTGGCATTTCCCTCAAAATCATTTGACTGCCCTGAAATTCCTGATTCCATAAGCTTTCCCAGCTTATCATATACATTCTTAGCCCGTTCTATGTATTCAAGCCCAGTCGGATGGTTTTCATCCACCCTAAGAAGATTTCCGGCTCGCGAAAGATACAGTTCTCCGCGATAAAAATTTGCTTCGAAAAGTTTGACACGAAGCATTGGGCTAATTGCCTCGCGCTCGTTTTTAGATAAAAGCGCCAGCCCTTTACTAAACTCCTCCAAATCTTCAAGTCGGCTAATCTTCTGAAGTTTAGCTGAAGCGCTTAAAACTTGTTCATTTGAAACCCGATTTACTTCTTTCTCAATTTGATTTCTAACCTTTAATATGTCTTCTCTCTCTTCGATTCTCGATTCTATGCGATCGACAAAGTGCCATAAAAAATTGCCTAAAATAAGACTGGATAACGCCAAAAATACCCACTTTTTCATACTGTCTGTCCCCCTACTCTATATCTGTTAAAGATCTAGCAACACACTTCTTCCAAAGTATCCCAAACATAAGAAATGTCAAGGCGATCTCTATCGCGCGACCCGCGTATGATTTGCGTCGTGATTCATAGGTAGTAATTTTCATTCCAAAACGGGATTCTAAAATTCCACTCACAACATCATTAACGAGATACTCGTCTCCTTCTTTGCGAACCATAAAAAAATTACCCCGATTTGGTCCTCCAAGAGGGCCGAATCCAGTTCGCATTGCCAATCGTTTTAGTTCTGGATAATTTTCATCGGTAGATATAAAGTAAACCGGAATCTCCAACATTTCGGCAAGTTGTAACAACCGCCTGATAGATGGGTGTTCGCCATCCATTCTAGACCGAAGATAATACACTACCGCATCAGTAGGAACAATGAAAACAGTGTCCTTCATTTCGTCTTTAATCTTCGCCATTTTCAAAGCGACATTTAGCGGAAGACTGAGACTTGATTTCGCTGGTCTCGGCCCTAAAGCGTTATACAAAGTTCTGACATCGTCTCCGGCTAAACGAGTGAAATTAGACCCTGCCATCATATTTCTATCGAGAGCCATAATGAACATATCCCAAATTGCTTCGTGCATTTCAGTGCCGATACCCAAACCATGAGACTTAAATTCAAGAATATCTAACTTCTTTCTAAAACGCGCATAATTAGAAGTTGGATATGAAACAACAGCGGATTTGCTAGAAAACTGCAAAAGCCCCAAAAGAATTCTCGGCTGTTTTTCATTTTTAGTTTCTTTTTCAACTTCGTCTACCAGACGATAAAGCGCGCGACATGCTCCTTTTATTCGAGGGAAAAGGCTGGCATTATTTTCACAATTAATACCGCTGATACTGGTACCAAAACCAAACATGGAACTTGAAACATCAAGACTTATAATTATTCTGTGAAAAACCTTGTGTCCGACCACTACGGTATAACCTCTGGTTATATCAATAAAAGCTAATACCATTAGTATAAGAACTGCAATTTTAGTCGCATTTGGAATTTCAAAAGAGAATAGCTGCCAGAATCGGCGAATTTTTGCGCTCTTACTTATAAAAATTGGCGCAATATGAAGATGCGCCTTAGAAAAATAAGTAGAGTTAACTTTTGTAAGCGCCCCTATTACGATAGGAATAATGAGAAGAAGCCACCATGGATGTTCAAGGACAAACGACAAAAACATGACTATGCCTCCTCTGGTAAGGTAAAGTGACTGCTTGTTGCCTCAAATATAATGCGGATATTCTTATCAAGCTTCATTAAGTCATCATTTGATGGCATAAAATCTCTCATATGACGCCTGCCAAGTTCAATAAATATTTCTTCAAGAAGTTCGAACTCCTTTTCATTAAACGTTCTAAGAACGCGCTCATTACCTTTTACTTCTTCCCAGATAGGGTGTGAAGAAAAAGATGGCGCAATGCCTTTCAGAATAAGTGAAAGCGCATCACTGTAACCTGTGTATGACCTATCAACCGAGGCCTTGTCAATAATCTCTCTAACTTCTTTTATTAGTAAACCGCGCAACGTCGTTTTCCTAACGATAATTTTTATTGAATTTATAATAAGCATCGCTAAGATTGTGATCACTACCATCCCTAACAACAAACTCGACAGTCTTCCATATTTAATGAACTCGTAGTCTTTTTTAAACATCCAAGAATCAAACCAGTAAGGGGGAATGTCCGGAAGCATTGGTTTTGCGACCACTTTTGGCACTTTTGTAGAATAAGAAAGAAGACGCGGATAAGGCATATCATCGATCTTCAAGTTACCAACCTGCGAGTTAACGATAAGAGTAAATCCAGAAGATTTTATTTCCCGAGTATCATCTTTTTTCGTGAAATAAACCGTTTGGGGATGAATAATCCACTCGCCAAGCGCTCCAAATTTAAATCTCTGGGAAAAGACATATGTCCGACTCCGCTTTTCTTGCTTTACAGGGGCAATTACGAGACCGCCGATGCGTTCAAAAAGGTAACCTGGAGGGTGCTTCATTGTAGATGGACTCGAAAGAATGCCTCGCATAGGACTAAAAAGACCGTCACCAAACTTCGGTAATTCATTTTCCAACAATGTAATATCAGTGTCAAAAATTTTAATAGTTAAGATTGCTGTTCGCACCTCTCCAACCGTTCCAGATACCGGCTCTACGGTGACAAAAGCAGTAATTGGATCGTTAAGGAATCTAAAATAGGGATAAGCGCGCCGTACCCAAGAATCATTTTTAATAAGATTAGTAAAAACAAGCAGATTCAGTGGAGGTCTTACTTCGTCGGTTAAAAATACCCAAGCGCGATTCTTATATTCGGTTTTTCTTGAAGAAAAATCACCGTATTTTTTCATCCGCTCGAAAAGCCGTTCTGCGGTTAAGACAATTTTTGGTTCAATTGCAACACCTTCAATAATCGCTTCAACATTTTCGATGAAAAAAACAGGAGACGTAATAACAAAACCGGAACGCGCCAACTTATTTGCAATTTCAAGAAGCGCATGAGGTTTAGTTGAATTGTTAAAATCAAGAATGAAAGAAAATGGATCGTTCGGTTCCGGCCTCTGCGCTATGGGTGAAAACTCAGAAAAAAATGAAACACGCTCTTCCGCCGTCAATTCTTTAGTAAAACGAACAAGCAACTTTGGAGCAAGTTCGAGTCGAACTATTGTATCTTTACTATCATAGTAATAAAGATCTCTCATGTGCCACTCTAGGAATTTCTTGTTAGCGCTTTCTTCAGCAAATGCCGTAGAAGACATAAAAACTAACGCAATAAGTAACCAGAGTCCTCGTCGCATGCCGCCTGCCCTTATATTCAAGTGTTAAGGTACTTACCTACTCCGTATTTGTAGATTTAATACTATAGACAGTAATAATTGTCAAAAAAAGAAAATAAAAGAACGCTCCTTTAACAGAGCGTAATTTAATCAGTTTCTATTCCCATGGAAATGCGAAGAAACTCCGATATAGGATCGCAAATTAACGGGATTTTAAAGAAAGAAATGGGGTAATGTGAAGTGTTCTCTTCTAAAAGAGACAACTGTTTTTCTGAAGCTTCGGAAATTACTCTCATTTCTTCCGAACCCATAGAGTAAACAGTTTTACCCCGAGGATCTCGGATATTCACGCTGTATCCATTGTATTTAAACCCTGACCACTCATCCAAGGCAATAAATACGCCTCTTATATTTCTCTCGTTCATACCTAAATAATCAAGCGCTTCAATTTCCTCGTCCCATGGAGCGCAAAAATCGGAAACAACTACAAGAAATGCATCGCCTAAACGCGAATCAGCGAGTAAAGATATTGTCCCAATTTCTTGATGTAAATTTTCTGCGCCTGGCGCGTATCCAGTAATCTCTTGCTTTATAAATCCTTCGAGTGCGCTTTCTCCGAAAACCCACCCGGAATCAACCAAAGAGTCATCAAACAAAGCTATTGTGCGAAAGCGATCTTGCTCCTTAAAAGCTGAAAGCGCAAAGAGCCAAAAAAGGGCTGTGGCATGTTCTAGTTTCCGCAAAGGAAACCCCATAGTAATCCGCAAGTCTAAAATGACGACAACGGAAATCCGTTTTTCTCCGTAAGATGTCCGCACTACAACCTCATCCAATTCTGGAGAAGTCTTGTAAGAAGCGGGGTAATCGATACGCGCCGGATTATCAGATGGGTCCCATGGCTTGAATCCACGAAATTCGGGGCCTTCTCCTCTAACCTTGCTCTTATGTATGCCATCGCGAATTTGGAAAAGCGCGCGCTCAATTTTCAATTTGAGAAGTTCCGACGGCTTTTCAGAAAAAAAGGAGACACCCATTAGAAGGCCTCCTTTATAAGATCTGAAATAACCTTGTCTATGGTGTCATCAATGTGAGTATGGTTAAATAGATTCTTAAGCCGTCTCATTGACCCCTGATCAAATACCATGCGATGCCTCAAAATAGGCATAAGTACCTTGCGGGCATCGTCCTCTGTGACATAATTTCGATAGCGAAACATTGCAAGAGCCTGTGCCGCTCCTAGCCAATGTGTAAATGCTCTGCCCCACATTCCGCTGATAACCAAAGGCCTTTCGTTAAGCTGTTTCGCATACCATTTTAGGTATCCAAAACGATAGGGGTCAAGAGTTATTTCCGCAAAACGCCCCATTCTTTTCTCTTGAAGTTCCGGGTTAACATAAATCTCCTTTAACACGAACTCACGAATCTCGTGAATCGTAGAAATATCACACACCTGTTTGAGTTCTCGGCGAAGTTCGTCAAAATGAACACTGCGTTCGCCGATTTCCGCAAAATCCTTTGCCGTAAACCATTGACCGCGAAGTTTAAACATAATGCGATCAGACAATGCCTCAATAATAGGGTATACCCCTTCGCTTTCGATCTGATTCATGGTTAATATGGCAAATGGCTTTTTGTGATAGACCTGGTTGGCGATAATTATCTTCCCTTCGGCAATGACCGGGAGCATAATCCCCTGCATTTTTTCGGTGTTACGATTGATTTCATCAAGTAAATGAATGTCACCAAACGCAGGACCTTCCTCAAGTTTGTAAACTTTCCTTCCATTATCATCAAAATCCGGATAACGATGCCCGAGATAATCAGCAGTAAGATTGTCAGCTGCGCCTTGAAAACGAGTAAACCTTCCGCCAAAGACGACTGCGGGAATACCCGCAAGTAGCGTTTTACCCTTGCCAGGATTATCAACATAAAGAACATGGCCCGGAGCAATGTACGTGCCATCGCGGTCTCCAGGCGCTATAGGAGCCATAGCAGTGTAACTAGTAAACGCTTTTTGCGCGACAATTATCTTGCGATAAGAGGTTAACACAGGCCACATTATACGAAACATATATTTAATTTGTCTTTCGCTACACTCCGCTCGGCCCGCAACCCTCTTAAAATAGGGATCGGGGCCGAAGTCAGGATCTACAAAGCGCTCCACAGCGCTTTCTGACCATGCCATAATCGACCCCTTCTTATTATTGTTATTTTATATCAACGAACTTTTGAGAAAACCATATAATGATGGGCTTGAACTGTCAATAGTTTGTCAAACTTAAATAAATTCTGTATATTTGCGAGATGACATCACTTGAAAAAATAGAAATCATAAAAAAATCTTCAAAAGATTACCCGAAAATTCTAAAAGAAATTTCTAACGCTCCAAAACAACTTTACGCTAGAGGAAATTTATCAAAAGATTGTGATTTAAATTTTGCCATTGTCGGAACCAGAGCGGCTACGGAATACGGAAAAACATTGGCGTTTAGGATTGCCAAAGAATTAGCCGAGATGGGATTTACAATTGTCAGCGGCCTGGCGCTTGGCATTGATACTCAGGCCCACCTTGGCGCTTTAGCCGGAAACGGTAAAACCGTAGCTGTTTTAGGATCAGGTATCAGTGATTCTTCAATTTACCCGGGAGAAAATCTGAGGTTAGTCAAAAAAATAATTGTGAGCGGCGGCGCAGTCATAAGCGAGTATCAACCGGAACTAAAATCCGAAATCTGGTATTTTCCTGAAAGGAATAGGATAATTGCCGGGCTTTCCCGGGGCGTTTTAGTTATTGAAGCGCCGGAGAAATCCGGCGCGTTAATTACCGCGAGATTAGCTTTGGAACAAAATCGAGAAGTATTTGCCATACCGGGATCTGTTTTTTCAAAAAATTCTTTAGGAACTAATTATTTGATAAAAAATGGCGCTAAAATGGTTACTTCAGTTGACGATATTTTAGAAGAGTTAAACCTTACCGAATTAAAAACCAACCAAAAAGAAGATAAAAAAGAAAAAATGACTGCCGAAGAAAAGTTAATTTTTAACATAATTGAAAAAGAGCCAATTGATATTGATAAAATTTGCGAAAATTTAAAAATGCCCGCCAATAAAGTTTTATCGCTTGTTTCCATGCTTGAAATTCAAGGTATAATAAAAAATATTGGCGGCAAATTCACAAAGATATGAAACTTATCATCGTAGAATCACCAACAAAAGCAAGAACAATTTCAAATTTTTTAGGTAAGGGATTTAAAATTGAATCCTCGTACGGTCATGTTCGCGATCTGCCAATAAGGTCGCTGAGCGTTGATGTTGAAAATAATTTCGAGCCAAAATATGTTATTTTGGCTAAAGCCAAAAAAAGAGTCGCCGAATTAAAATCGGGAGCAAAAAAATCAGAAAAGGTAATACTGGCAACCGACGGAGACCGCGAAGGGGAAGCTATTTCTTGGCATTTGGTTCAGGCTCTCAATTTAGTAAAATACGAGAGAATTGTTTTTCATGAAATAACAAAAACAGCGATTGAAAATGCTCTAAAAAACCCGCGCGCTATTGACATAAATCTTGTCGATGCCCAGCAGGCGCGTAGAATTTTAGATCGCCTGGTTGGCTATAAACTCTCGCCATTTTTATGGAAAAAGGTCGCCAAGGGGCTTTCAGCCGGCCGGGTTCAGTCAGTGGCAGTCCGCTTAATAGTTGAGCGTGAAAAAGAAATTACAGACTTCAAACCGGAGGAGTTTTGGACAATTTCCGCATTACTGCAGAAATTAAACATGCCAAGTGCGGAGTTTCTGGCGCAACTTATAAAAATCGGGAATGAAAAACTGGAAAAATTCTCAATAAAAAATTCTGAAGACGCCCAAAAAATTGTCTCAAATTTAAAAAATTCCACATTTAAAATAGAAAAAATAGAAAAGAAAGAGTCAAA
>Ga0209542_10010851_pt1 | contig 16305 bp, 30 predicted proteins | sample RifCSPhighO2_01_FD_184028 | JGI IMG/M metagenome (GOLD analysis project Ga0209542, IMG submission 184028) | Soil microbial communities from Rifle, Colorado - Rifle CSP2_plank highO2_0.1 (SPAdes) (version 2) | ecosystem: Environmental > Terrestrial > Deep subsurface > Rock core/Sediment ...
TTCCTTGCCTTCTTTTACAGACTTTCCTAATTTTGTTTTTGGTACCCATGACGCAAGGTGGCTTTTTTCAGCCTCTTTTCTCATTCTTTCTCTTCTATCTAACTCGTCAATTCTTCTCTTTACAAAACCTTCTTCCTTGGTAACATCTAATTTTTCCACTTCTTCAGGTGTCGCTTCAATAAGGTCTTTAGGTTCATTTATTGTTTCTTTTTCTGCCATTTATAATTTCTCCTTAACTTTTTCAATTAAGCCCTTTAATTTTTCATTTTTATTAAGGTGCTCCTCAGTTGGAAGAGATTCTTCACTATGAGGAATTTCAAGCCCTGCATCTATTGCCCCTTTTAAAAATGCAAACAATCTTGAGCCATGAACATTTCTATGCATGCCCATGTCATATATCGCGCTTTTTATTTTTTTATGTATTGCCATTTTACCAAGAGCATATCCTGTAAGATAAGCTGCTGGTAGGCTTTTTAAACTTCCCTCCTTGTCCTTAGGCCATCCTTTTCCTAAAAGATATTTAGAAGTTATTCCAACTATTGTCTTGTCCTGTGCTATTCTAGTTTCAACTATCTGAGCAATAATATATTTATTTGTTTTTCTTGCTGCAATTCTTGGTTTTTTCGATTTCAAGAAAGAAAATCTAGCTACATAATCTGTCTTTCTTTCAAGTCTTCTTCTTCTTGGTATTTTCATTTTTTGACTCCGGTTATCTTTTCTTTAATTTGAGCAAGGCTTTTAAACGTTTTTGCTCTTATTTCTCTTCTCAACTGCAAATGCAATTCCTTAGGAAGCAGACCTCTCTTTCTCAGGCTAAACAGATAGTTTCTCAGTTTTCTTGTTAAAACCATATAATGTCTCTTTCTCAATCTAGGGGTTAATTTCTTGCTTCCAAGTCTTCTTCTTGTCTTTCTTTTTACTGCTGTTCTTCTTCCTTTAATTTGTTTAATTACTATTGCTCCACTTGCCTTTAATTCTCTTATATCTTGTTTTGTAATTGCTTCTTTTATTTCATCAAGTCTTTCTGTATTGAATGCTATTCTTTGCATACCTACATTAAGCGTTCTTGCAACAAGTCTTTTCTTTTTCAATAGATTCATTCTTTTTCCTCCCTCAAATTTAAGATTATTACTCCCATTTCAATCGCTTTCCTAACTAATTCAATTCTTTTCTTTGCTCCAATCTTAGCCATTATCATGCAATCTCCTTTTTTTAAAGTTTGAATCTCTTTTAAATTATGGACCAATAATGGCTTAACTGTTCTTGATTTTCTTGGAGACATAAATCCTACTGTTGGAGATGCACAATATCCTTCTCTCGAGCGTCTCATCTTATTATGTCTTCCTTTAGGACATCTCCATTTTTGTACTTTCTTTCTTTTTCTTCCTAAACGAGAATATCTATAGTGTCCTCTTCGTAAAAATTCTTTGCTCATTTTTTATCCCCCGGCTTTTCAGTTATGAATAAACCATCCTGAAAAACTCTTCTGTCTCTATTCCTTACCATTGTTGCCTTTTCCATATTTGAAGCAGTCTGCCCTGCAGCCTCTTTATTATGCGAAGTAAGTGTAATAGACGTGCCTTTTAATTGTGCATCTACTCCCGCAAGGATTTTAGCTACTCTTGCAACCTTCTCACCTAAAAAGTTATTTATTAATAATTTATTTCCTTCTATTTTTAGGCTCATTGGAAAATGCACATTACAGGCTTCTATTTTATAAATATATTTTTCATTCATACCATTAATCAGATTTTCTATATGTTTCTTAAATGAGATTATTACTTTTCTTTTTCCTTTATTTGCTTTATTGCAGCTAAGGATAACTTCATTATTTTTTATCTCCAAAGAGACTTCAGGAATAATTATCTTTTTTGAACTCTCTAAAGAATCACTTCTGCAATAAAACGTTCCTTCTTTATATTCGCAATTTACCCCTTCTGGAATAATTACTTTTTCTTCTATTTTTTGTTTCATTAATACATGTATGCAATTAAGCATCCCCCTATGTTTTTTTCTATAGCTGTCTCATTTGTCAATAACCCTTTAGAAGTTGATAAAATAAGCATTCCAAAACCCTTTGCTGGAAGATAACGCTTTTCATATTTTTCTATTTCAGCAACAGTTACTGTGAATCTAGGTTTTATCGCCTTGCATTCATTAAGTTTCCCTGCTTCTATATGTAACACCTTTTTATCCAATTTATAATCTTTAATATATCCCTTTAACTTGCCCAAAGCTAAAACAGAAATAAGCAATTTGGAATATTTGTTAGTTTGAATGCTTGTCTTTCTAGCTTTCTTAGCATTCATTAGCTGATTCAACGCGTCTGCAACTACATCTTGTGACATTTTAGTTATATTTGTTAAAACCGATTTGCACTGCTATCTCCCTAAAGCACTGTCGGCATAAATTTAGATCATACTGTTTGATATGTCCGCCAAATCTTCCGCATCTCTCACATTTAACCTTCGCTACTCCTGTTGTTCTTTGTTTGGGTTTATTATGCGCCAAAAACTTCTTTGCTATTGCTGGTTTATTCTTCAACTGATTCAATGTTTTACTCCAATCACTTGCTGTCATTCTACAAACTTGGTCTGAAAACCATCCTCCATGAATTTGATTATTTCTTCCCTTGGAACATACTGATTTTTAGAAACCTTTCCAGATTTTATCTTTTTTATCTTTACTCTCATGCCAGGGCGTGCAAAAACAACAGTAACATTAAACCCCTTTATCCCTATGTCCCTTTGATATTCTGTTCCAGGTATTTCAATATATTCTTTTATTCCAAATGAAAAATGGTTCTCGCTAACTTGCGATTCAAATATCATATTATTAACTCCTGCAAGTAATCTCTTAAGCAGTGTTATCGCTTTCTCTCCTCTTAACGTCACTCTTGCACCAACTTCTAAATCTGGAGTGACTCCAAAATTAGGAATTCTTTTTTTAGATGCAATAGTTTGAACCTTCATTCCAGACATCATTGCAAGAAGTTTCTTTGCCTTCTCCAGCTCCTTATCAATTGCTCCGCAGCTAAGCAAAACCTTTGTGATTTTTATTCTCCTCATGGGATTTTGCGAAACAGTTTTTTCTTCAGTCATATTACAAATATCTGTGGTTCATTTAGTTTTGTAGCAGCATCTTTATCATGGACTAAGACATTTGTATTTTTTCCTTCCTTTGACTGAATCTTGCATTTTAATCCAATATATCTTCCAGAAATTATCCATCCTTCTTTGCCTTTTTCAAAAGAAACATGTTTTTTTATTTTAGAAGAAGAATCAACATATACTGAGTCGCCAATGGAAATTTTTCCCTTAGAAAGAATATTTGTTCCGTCGTGAAGATTAAGCTGTATTTGGTTATTTTTTAATAATTTTTTGCCGATGACCTTGCAAAGGCGCTCAGTTGAAGTTGTGGGTTGTAATGAAAATTTGCCTGTGGGCAAAATAATTAGAATATAAGTTTTGTCTGCTTTAAAGATATTAAAGAGTTGGATACTTTCTTTATATCCCTCAACTGTTCTGCCATTAATTGACACTAATTTTTGCTGTATTATTTTTTCAACTTCTTTTCCAGTTTTTGCCAGACCAAGCATCTCTCTTAATGCGACCATAACTGGAACAGAATTGTTTAGATTAGATAAGGTCCTTGCTACATAAGTTGTTCCCTTTCTCTTAATTGGCAGTTTAGTTGTTACTATCTGTCTTTTTATGTGCATTTTTTTTCTCCTTATCTTTTTTAGTAGCTCTTTCTAAAGCAGCAATTCTTTTTTTATCATCTAAGCTTAACGATTGAATTTGCAAATTACTCGGGTGAAAATAAACATTTACTTTTGTCCCATCTTTTTTTGTTCTTTGCATTCCTTCAAGGACAACTCTTATTTTTTTAGAATTTACAGAAGTAATTTTTGCCTTTTTGCCGCCGAAAGAGCCTCGCATAACAAGCACCTCATCCCCTTTCCTGAGGGGAAGACTTCTCTTGCCATACTTTTCTCTTAATATTTTTGGCAAATGTGCATTTAAAAATCTATGCCTTAAATGAAGTGGTGCATTAGCTTGATATTTTCTTTGTTTTCTCGGTTGTCTGCTTGAGCTCCACGACGTAGAAAATTTTTTTTTCATGTTACAATATAAACTGGGCTATTTTAGCAACAGAACTCCAGCGCTCTTGAACCTCCCTTGCAACTGGACCTTTTATTTGAGTGCCTTTTGGATTTCCTTTCTCATCTTTTAGAAGAGCAACAGCATTGTCTTCAAAGCAAACTCTTTCTCCTGTTTTTCTTCTATATGGCTTCTTTTGTCTTATAACAATTGCGTCAAAAACTACACCCTTCATTTCTGGTTTGCCTGCTCTTACAGAAACTTTTACCATATCAGCTATCTTTGCATATTGCTGTCTTTTCTTTGTTGTCTTTCCATGTTTTACCGAGGTAATCCTTACAATTCTCGCACCGCTGTTATCAGCAGCCAGGACATTTGAGCCAATATTTAATCCTCTCGTCGCTATAGCATTTATTGCTTTCATTTTATTTCTTTTGCCTCCCTAATTTTACCAATAACAATAAAGTGGATAATCTTGCTCAATGGTCTGCATTCCTGTATTCTAATATAATCTCCAATTTCCACGTTGATACTATCTGGAAGGCGAGCATGCAGTTTCGTTTTTTTCTTATAATATCTTTCATACTTTCTAACATAAACTGTTCTTTCAAATTCAATTACAACTCTCTTTGGGAATTTTTTAGTTACAGCCCCTTCAAATATTCTGCCTCTTGAAGGCACATTTAGCATAAGAGATTCTACATTTTTTATCTTTTCTCTTACTTCTGTTTCTTTCTTTGTCATTTTCTTCTAATTCTGCCAATTCAGTCGTTTATATGTCTTTCGGAAGCTAATCGCTTATCGAGCTTTCAGGGAAGCCAAGTTTTCCAAGGACAACCCTTACATGTTTACGGTGGTCTCCTTGCAATTCTATTACACCTTCTTTTATGGTGCCACCGCAGGCAAGTTTTTCCTTAAGTGTTTTTGCAACAGACTTAACGTCAACCTGCTTGTCAAAGCCAGATACAAGAGTTATGATTTTTCCATAACGTCTTTTATCTGTTGTAACTTTGATGTGTTGCTCACTTTTAGCGATTTCTTCGAACACATCTGACTCGGTAGGTAAACCAAAGTTTTGATTTATATCCATTGTTTAGTTCTGCGCCTTCAACTTCTCTTTATCAGAGTCGTTGAGTTTGAAAGATGTAATTAAGCGTGCAATTGCCCTTTTAATTTCTTTGGTTTTTCCCGCAGCCTTATTTGCAGTAACACTGGATTTTGATAGTTCAAATTTTAATTCATTTAATTTTTCTTTTCTTTGTTTCATGTCCATTTTCACTATGTCTTTATATTTTAATAATGCCATTTTTATTCTCCTGTTGTTTTATGCGATTTAGTTTTTGCTGATTTTTTAGCAGGAATCTTCGGCTTTTCCTTAATCTCTACAATTGGAATCCCCAATCTAAGTTTAGCTCTCAATGCTTCATCAATAATTATTCTATCATGTATATGCGCATTTGGAGGAAGAATACTGACTTTTATTCCAACTACTCCTGCCATAGTTTTTGCCTGTGATTGTGCCCTATCTACAACCTTTGAAGGCTCTCCTGTTTTCTTTAGATATCCCTGTGCAAAACGCCATGTTCTCGCTCTTTCCGATGGCAGTCTTCCTGCAAGGACAATTTCTGCTCCCAAGGCCCCATTCTTTATTATTTCCTGCAGCGTTCTGTAAGCAATTACCTTAAACTTCAATGAGCCTCTTCTTTCTATCAAAAGAGCAATTTCATCAGCCACAAGTTGAGCATCTAATTTTTCATGCAATATTTCTTTTATTTCAATATGTGGATTATCTAATTTAAATCTCTTCTTTAAAACTCTTGTTAACATTTCAACTTTTTCTCCCCTTCTGCCTATTACTAAGCCAGGCTTGCTTGTTGCAATTATTATTTTTTCTCCGATAGGGGTATATTCAATAGATACATTGCTTATTCTCCCTTTCCCCAGCTCTTCTTTTACGTATTCTTTTACGCCAAATTCTTCTTTCTTAAAGCCGACAAATTTTTTTGCTTCCATTTATTTTACTTCTCCTATTTCTTTTGCAATTAATGTTACATGAGTTCTCTTTGCTCTTCGCCCTCCGCCTCTTGCAGGTCTAGGAGCCCAATTAGCAGACCCGCTAACTATTCTCGTCTTATCCAAATCCATGCCATTAATTAATATATTTCCTTTAAGACCCTTTAATAGTTTTATAAAAAGTTTTGAAGCATTTACTGGATATCTGCCAGACATCATCCTTCCTTTTCTATGGGGCACTTCTCCCTTAAATGGTATTGCTCTCTTCAATTTTATTACCTGCTCTAATTCAGCTATAGCAGCATCTATCTTCTTATTTTTGATAAAATTGCAAATATACATGCAATGTTTTTTCCCCGCATGAATTCCTACACCGCAAGCCTTTGCTTCATGTTTCTTTTTAATAATGGGAGCTTTCTTTTTATCTTCCTTAATTTCTTTTTTACTTTCTTCATTTTTATCTTCTGTCAATTTCTTTTCCCCAATCTCATTTTTATCTTCCTTAACATTCTCTATCTGCTTTTTCTCTTCATTATCTTTCTTTATCTCTACTTTCTCCTTTCCCATAATCTCCCCTTCTAAATCCTTCTTCTCTCCAATAATTTCTTCTTTCACAATCTTATCCCCTTTTTTTACTTCTTCATTTACAGCTTTCTCTTCCATTTTCTCTTCAATTTTTGGTTTTGATTTTTCAGTTGCCATTTTATTTCTTTAATGCCCTCGAGCCCTTTGTTGCCCCTAATCCAGCAGAACCATGATGCACTCTATTTCTTGTTGGAGCAAACTCTCCTAATCTATGCCCAATCATTTCAGGCTGTATCTCCACATCTGAAAAGTTTTTCCCATTATGAACGCCAATAACCATTCCAACTAATTTTGGAACAATTACTACTGCTCTTTTCTGTGTTTTTATTCGTTTTCCTCTGGCAATTTTCTTTTCGCATCTTTTAATGAATTTTTCAATCATATCAAAGCCCTTCAAAATAGAACGCCTGCTCGGAGAGGGTAAAAACTTAGCAGACTCTCTAACATCTAAAGTTTTAAGATATTCCAAAGTCTTCCCTCTATAAAGAAAGTCTTTCTTTATTACTATTTCTGGTTTTCTTTTCTTGCTCATTTTAATATTTTAACCTCACTAGTTCTGATGCGATTAAGGGAATGGTAAATCTACCGAAATCTAATACTTCTCTTTGTGGGTTTTGTGGGTTTTCTATATTTCGTAGTGCGTTTCTCCAGTTTATATGTTCTGCATTATACATAAGCCATACTGCTGTAACATTTCTACTTAACATTTCTGTATTACTTCCGCTAGGCAATTTATCTGGCTCTTCTATGCCTCTGGTTTCCAGCCACTCTCGTGCACTTCTATACCCCTGTCTTGTCCATTCATATATTTGTGGGACAGAACTTTCAATTGTTCTTTTAGTCCATTGATGATCTTCTGTAATTATACGGACAGCAGTTTTTACATGTACCATTGCTTTACTCATATCTTCTACTTCTTGATCAGAATTATAATCTGCTTTGCTATAACTTTCATAATCAATTAGTTCTTTTGGAATAGTTTGTTCTATGTATCTCATTTCCTTCTACCCGTCCTGCTTGGTCTGATGTGCCCAACTCTCTTTCCATGAGGAGCATTTCTCTTCGCAATCTTCGATTTAATTCTCTTTCCTCTGCCTGAACCAAATGGATGATCTACTGCATTCATCTTTACTGCAGATGTCCTCGGCCATAATTTGTTTCTAGCCTTCATCTTATGAAACTTTCTTCCAGCTGTAACAAAAGGTTTGGATATTCTTCCAGAGCCAGCTATTCTCCCAATGGTTGCTCTGCAATCGCCGCTTAAAATAATTTCCTTTTTATTTGGCATCATTATCGAAATTTTATTGAATGGATGTTTTTTTACAAGCACTGCTCCAGAACCTGCTGTTCTTATCATCTTCCCTCCGTCACCTGGATTTCTCTCTATATTATAAATTGTAGTTCCAGTTGGTATTTTTTTAATCATTAATATATTGCCCATTTTTGCTTCTCCTCCAATAACTATTGATTGTCCTTCTACTGCTCCATTAAAAGCAGGATTATAAAAAATTTCATTGCCAATGCTCATCTTCATTAAAGGAGCACTATGTGCTGCCGAATGTTTCAATGCAATTAATTTCGCTTCTCCTTCATGAATAGGATATCCTATCTTCATTACGAATGCTTTTTTCTTTACCCTATAGGACAACCCGCCCTTTCCCCTTGCCTGTGAAATTATTCTTTTTCCCATTTTATTCTTTCCATAACCCTGCTTCTTTTAATTTAGCTGATTGAAGTGAATATTCTTCGTTATTCGGAGCAATATAATCAACTCTATACGATGTATCTAATATAACACCTTCATTGGCGCTATATCTCTGATTAAATCTTGACGAGCTATAGCTAACTATCAAATTAGATTCTCCTCTAGCCTGAGCAACAAAGTGATCCCTGCCATTTTTATGCCCTGTGAACAGGCACGAGATGCTAAATGTATTTGCTGTTATCTTAACAAGTTCACCTTCATTTAGTCTCTTAATGTCTTTTTCGCTTGCAGGCATATGGCATTGTATTTGTTCTGTCATTTTATATCATTCCTAGTTTAGTTGCAATATCAATTGCAGGACTCTCTTTACTTATAACAGCATAAGCATACTTTTTATTTCCCTTTATTAAAGTTCTTATCTTTTTCACCTTAACTGAAAATACTTTTTCTATTTCGTTTTTAATATCTAATTTTGTATTCTTTCTCTCTGTTTCAAATAACAAAGTATTATCTATTTCTATCATCTTTACTGCCTTTTCTGAAGTTATTGGTTTTAGCATCATGTTGTCAACAAGTCCCGGGGTATCTTGTATCCCTTATATGCTTTAAATAAGGATTTTCCATCAAGTATTCTTGAAAAACATTCTGCTGTTAATCTTGCATCTTCTAAAGCATTATGTGCTTCTCTATTATCAGCCATACCGCAGAATTTCAAGATATTTGCAAGACCCATATCGCTATGCCCTTCCTTAATTAAAAAATTACCATTTACATCATAACATTTTAATGAAGCAGCAGTATGCAAATCAAATGCCCTATGATGGACAGGAGATTTTAAGTTATATTTTCTTGCCTTAAAATTAATAAAATCTGCATCGAACTGAGGATTTTGGCAAATAAAACTTTTAATTGAACAACTATTTGTCCATTCAAAAAATCTAGATATTAATTCTCTTTGGGAAATCTTACTATCATCTCTTAGATATTCCTCTGTCTTTCTTGTAACTTCCAATGCATCTTGCGAAATTTCATCTTCGTCATCTATTCTCGCTTCTTCTAAAAATGTATTTTCAGGATCATAAAAATCTAATGCTCCTATTTGCCAGATTCCATGTTTTTCAGGATACAATCCAGATGTTTCTATATCTAATACAATCATTCTTTCTTTCCTCCAAGTTCTTTAATAGCCTTTTCTGTAAATATTGTCAATCTTCCCAAAGGATAAACATCCAATATTGAAACTCTATTCGCCTGAACAACATCAACACCTTTCATTTTTACTTTCTCGTCCTTAGAAGTCACTATTAATACTCCCTGATTTGATTTGTATTTTCTTCCTCTTAATTTACCCTTCCCTGCTCTTACAGTTTTGTTCTTTAATGCAACACCAAAAGCCTGCCCCAAAACTATTTTTAAGAAAGCAATTATATCTTTTGATTTGTTAGGAACTGTTTCTACAACAATTGGAAGTTTTATCTTTATATCTTTTAATGAGGAATATCTCCCAGATAAATATTTTTCATTTGCTGTCGATGCCAACGCAGAATTTATCGCCATTTTAACTTCTTTCTTATTTATTTTTCTTATTTTTCTGATTATCTTCGGAGGATGTGCTCTTCTTCCGCCTCTTGTGCTTGCAACTTCAGCGCCAATCCAGAAAAACTGAGTTCCACGTCTCCACATTACCTTCCTCGGTATTCTTGAAATTCCTTTTCCATAGTGCCCTTTCCAATCATGTCTCAAATGAGAAATTATACCCGAAGCAGAATGTCTTTTTCCTGCAAAAGGAGAGGGCGAATATAATTGTTTTGCAAGTGATTTTTCTATCTCATAAAGTTTTATTGCTAAATCTTCTCTTATTTTATTATCAAATAATTTTGGCAATTCTATTTCATTTGTCTTTTTTCCTTCTAAGGAATATATTGTTGCTTTCATGGTGTTTTTGTTACAAGCTCAAGGAATTCATATTTTTTCTTTGCTTGATATCTTGTTGGGCGGAACGCAGGAGTTATTAATATTTGTCTTTTAGGTGGACCTTGAATAGAACCAACTATCATCAAGTAAGATGTTTTTATCTTTCCATAATATTTAAACCCCGATTTATTGTTAATATCTTTTTCTTTAATTTTTCCAGAATTTAAAATTAATTGATTATAATGCACTCTTGTGAAAAGTCCCATTTGTCCTGCCATTGGCACTCTAAATGTTACATGCGCAGGATGCCAAGGTCCAAGGCTTCCAGGTCTTCTTCTTCCCTTTTCAGATTTATGTTGTTTCAATCCCAATCCAAATCTTTTTAGAGGTCCAACCAATCCTTTTCCTTTTGTTAATCCTCTAACATCAACAAGATTAACTTTCAAAAAGTCAGTCAAAGAAAGTTCTTTATGCATTATTGATTTGACAAATTCAAGTTTATCCTTTGCTTTTATTGCCAATTCAATTATATCTGGCGTTTTCTTAACAGATGTCTCTTTAGGCATTGAATAAACAATTATTCTTATATCATCATATTCTGTTGGAATATTATCTAAACTACCAATCTTTTTAGGAACTTTTAATTTTCTTTTTAATTCCTTATCATGTGAAACAATAATCTCTTTTATCGGTTTATTTTCTTTGTAAAATCTTATTGAAAAAACTTTCATAGGGGGAATTTCTAAAAGAGTAACAGGGACACTAATTTTCTTTCCAGCAGTCATTGACTTATCTGTGCTATCTTTCACAATAGCCGTAGCCATTCCAACCTTATATCCTATCAGCCCCAGAATCCCTTCCAGTTGTGGATTTAATTGTGTCATCGTGCTCCAGTTCACACTAGGCAAGAACTTAGATACCCGCTTGCGCGGATAAAACTGCAAACTTCCCCTTCTGGGTCTTTTCAATGCTGACATTTGTGTTTATCATTTATCAGGTGCAACTATCCTGTATTTTTATATCCGTAACCTTCCAGATAATTCAATTAGATTCTAACCTTCCTCAGTTTTGAGGCTTTTTAAACTTTTAGGCGCCCGTGGATTTATATCTCGTGGGTGATGTATAAAATTTGAAAGGAGAAGAATTAAGGAGGAGTATAATCTTGTAGATATTCTATTTTTGGTAAGTCCGGATATTCTTTTCTTAATGTAATGTTATTATGGATTACTTCTAATAATTCTTTAGTCCAATGTTTTTTGTCAGAGGTAATAATTATTAATTTATTGTTTTTGTGTTCTTGGACTGCTGAAGCAATAGTTTTTGCATCGGATTCGTTTGGAGTGAGCCAGGTAAATAAACAACTTTTTAATTCAAAATTTATTTCAGAATCAGGAACAACTATTTTGTCTACATATTTTTTAATAAAATAAAAAATTCGCGCTTTGAGCAAATTAAAAATTTGGTTAACATTCTCTACAAATTGCTTTTTATCTCTTGTTGTTTCATAATTTAGAACTAATCTTTTTGTCAAAATTTTATCTTGTGGAAATAATATTTTTGATTGCTCACTGGAAAATAGGGTATAATTAATATCTAAATTTTTTTGATTAAATTCGAACAATATTGCTTTTTGTCTTTTTAACCATTTTGGAAGATTAATACTTACAATATAATCGCATAATAAAAATAAATGCTCTTTTTTGTTTTCAACAAAACTTTTTGCTTTTTCTTCAAGATAGTCACCAAATTGCATACAAAAATAGATTGGGAGATTCATATCTAAAAAGTACTTCATTATTCATTCTCCAAACCTTCAAGGATTAATTTTTGAATCTCACTTGAAGAATTTCCTTGAGGCATTTTTATATCAAAAGGATTTGTTTCTTGGGCTACAGACTCTAATTCTTCAATATATTCTTTATAGTTCATTTCCTTAAAATTTAAGTTTAGTTCTCGTATTTGCTCAAATAATTGCTTATTTTCTTTATCAATAAATTGTTCGGAATCATTAAAAGAAGTAAATGTTGTTAATTTATCCCATAATTGAATCAAGGTTCCCTTAATAATTTCTAAATTTTGAATCTCATTATTTGGATTTAATAGAACAATTTGAGCATTACTCACAAACTCCTCAAAATCCGAATATAATTTTTCCAATTTCAGAGGAAAGTTTAAAGATAAATCAAGTAATGCTTTCTGTATCTCTGAATTAAACTCCTTATTTTCTAATTTGTTTTTATATTTGGATAAAAATAATTTTATTAACTTTTCCTTAGAAGAATAAAAAGGCAGATTGTATTTCTTATATTGATATTCACGTTCCTGATATGCAATTCCTGTATGTTCTTTGTCTTCAAATACCTTGTTTATACATTTAATTATCTCAGTTTTATCTTTTGGTTCTTCAATTAAATTTAGAATTGATTGATTGCTAGAATCAAAACTTGCGCAAGTGGTCATGCCATAATGAAAATTCAATATTGGCAGGTTTAAATTGCAAGATTTTATTACATCTACTGCAATTTTTTGTAGAGCCGTTTTCGATAATTCTGTTCCTCTTTCTTTTTTCCATTTTTGTTCTATTTCTTTTAAGATATATAATGTCTTCATTCTAATCTCTTTATTAAAAGGAATACTATAATAAACAGGGTCATCAGTTCTTCTATACACTTTCATTTTATCTGTAATTAAAATTTCATTTACAGCCCCCCCTTCTTTTAATTTTTCAAGATAACTATTCGTAGTTGGCCAATTAGAACCCATTTTAATAGCAATTTCATTATTTCCTTTTGGACCTTCAAATAAAAAATCTAAAATTTCTCTCTTTATTTGCAGGGGGTTTTTTCTAGTTACCATAAGAATATGCTCCTCTTTTCATGATAATATTGTTATTTCTTTGTTTATAAATCTTTCTAGAGTAGTCAGTCTACTTATCTATTTTTGAAAAACAAAGTTTAAAAATCTGGTTTTCTTGGATATTTTATCTTTTTCAAAGGAGATAATAAGATGGTAACAATATTGCAAGAAAATTTGAAATCTGAATTTGAAGGCACAATCATAGATTTAGAAACAATCGGAAATTTTGATAATAGATTTTCGGATTCAAGAAGATGTAAGGACATAGTTCCAATTATCTTTGGATTTATTGATAACAAAGGAATCAAGATACTTTGTGCTAAAAATAAAGATTCTATTGAAAAGCTTAAATCGGAAATAATTAATCATATCGATTCACTTAAAAGACCTTTTCATTCATTTAACACAGATTTTGAAAGGGCAGTATTGTTTCATTATTTATCAAAGCCTATTGAATTTGAAAGAGAGATAAACAAAGAAAAATTTGAAAAAAAGGAATATATCGTCCAGACCTTGAAAATCCCAAATTATGACGATCCTTTTTGGGGCGATGGCAGAGCATGTATGAATTCCTGGTTAAAAGGAAATATTGAAAAATCAATATTACATAATCGAAGTTGCCTTTTAAAAGAAAGAGACATTCTTTTAAAAAGAGGTTTTAGGAAACCCGATGAATTAAAATTAATAATATAATCATTTCTTCCTCAGCCTTATCTCTCCCTTCTTCGTTTCAGTTACCAACCCATTTCTCCATAAATCTTTATTTGCCATCTTCTGCGATTAATTTCAGTTGTACACAATTTGTGTACAGTTCAGTTCCAGCATAATCCTTTTATATGATTTTCATGGTAAGTTTTTTCTGTTAGTTGGACACAATTGAAGGAATTGATTGTATTATTCTAAATATTCCTTCGGTATCTGCACAGTTCATATGCTGTTTTCCTCCAGTAGTATTAATCAAAAGGGTACGTACAATTTGTACCCCTCCCTTAGCAAGAACCTCATCCCTTTGCTTTAATTTTTGAATATATTGTTTAGCATCGCTAGAATCTGTCAAAACCAAAATAACATCCTCAATTACAAACCACCACCGTTCAGCAAACCACGTTTTCCTTATAGATTTCCCGCTAAAAATTGCAATATGCGTCTCATTCCCCGCCTCATTTTCATTACCTTCATTCCCATTATCTTCATCCACACGACTCTCTTCTTCATTATCTTCTTTTTTTGTCATCATTTATTGTACTCTCACAAGTTTAAATTTGTTTCTCAACGGATTCAATTGGTACAAAAACATCGTTATGTCTGTCTCCTTTAAACCAATCGAACATGTCTTTTCTCAATTTTCCCATTCTCCCATCTGGATGTGTAAATACTATTCCCTCAACGAATCCATTTTTTCTTCCTTCTTCACCTTGAACCATTGAAGCATAAAGTGGAATTAATTCCTTAAACCAATTAGAAATTGTTTCAAAATCTTTTGGATATTTCCCCCAACTTTTATATCTAAGATGTTTTTTCGCAAAAGTTGCAAAGGGTATCCATAAGTGCTCTTTTAATTTATAAGGATTACCATTTACTTTTGGTCCAATTAATTCACCAAAATGTTGACCATCGCCTAATAAATTAATATATCCTCTTTCGTTACTGTTTAAAATTCCTTCACTAATCCATTTTTTGCTTTTATTAATAAATGGAATTCTTTCGGTCCTATTCCAAATAGAAATTACCGTGCCTTCATGTATAACAATTGAAACATTGGTTCCATGTAGTTTTTCAATAGCTATTACATTACTATCTTCAAAAACCCATTCAAGGCCCGGATTTATTTTATCGATTACAATATAATTACCATTAATTTCCTTTCTAAGAAATGGTGATTCTATTTTGGGAAAATCACAAATGTTCATCTTTTGTGCGGACAAACTCCTTTATTATATTTTAGTCCTTTGGCAAAATTACAATTCATACAGAGAATGGCATATCCCTCTGGCAAACCATTATCTATTAACCATTTATAAATCTGGGCTGAACCAACTTTCTTTCTATGAATAGCCCCATCATTATTGATGTGGTCCAATGTCAAAAAATCAAGAATATTCTCCCGACAACAAGAGCATTCTAATTTATTGTTGCTATAATAATTCAACACTTTCATTCTAAAGGCGTTATGCCTTTTTTTATTATATTTATACATATAATGTTTTATTTCTTCTTTATGTTCTCCTGCACGAATCTTAGCTAATTCTAAGTATCTCTGTTTTCTCTTTTGATAATCTTTTGCATGATATTTTTTTACTTTATTCTGATTATTCTGTCTCCAGAGTCTTTGTTCTTCTCTTTCTTTTTCACGATTATTGCCTCTTTCTCTCCACTTCTTCTTCCATTCTCTCATTTTTTCTAATTTAGGCATATCAATTATTTTATCCATATGATCATAGTAAAGGGGCTGCATTTAGCAGCCCTTTTTTATAAATTCTAAATGTAGATAAATTATCCACAAAGTTTAACCCTTACGTAAGAATCCCTCTTACGGCTGATAATCAGACAGGGAGCAGCACATGGCTTTGCTAGTTTTTTTAATTCTGGAACTCAGGCACACGGCATTTTTTGATTTTTACGAGCCTATGATTTATTGAATTGTTGGTGATGTTTTACTAATCTCTTCAATTCTCTCTAATGCTTTATCTATAGTTTCAATTTTTTCATTCAACGAATCTTCTTTGGCTTTCTTTCTTTCTTTAGCATTTTCACTTTCAATAATTGCTTCTTCCATCTCTCTTTTCTTTAATATTCTATTTCTTTCAATACCTTGTTGAATATCGCTCTCCCAATCAGCTATCTCTTTCTTTAATTGCTCAATTTTTTGCTGTTTGTGTTTCATATCAGATTCTAAATTAAGTTTTTCTGAGATTATCTCTAATTTCATTTGAGTTAACCGCTCAACAATACTATATCTTGATTGACTTTCGCTCATTTTAATTCACCTAAAATATTAGATATTCTCTAAAATAAAAACATAGTGCGTCTGTTTTTGCACCCGCAAAAACCTGCCTTTAAAATAACTTTAAACAAGAAGAATTTTTTTCATTCCTTCTTTAACAATCTTAAGTTCTTTTGTTGCAACTA
>Ga0209542_10010853_pt1 | contig 16304 bp, 23 predicted proteins | sample RifCSPhighO2_01_FD_184028 | JGI IMG/M metagenome (GOLD analysis project Ga0209542, IMG submission 184028) | Soil microbial communities from Rifle, Colorado - Rifle CSP2_plank highO2_0.1 (SPAdes) (version 2) | ecosystem: Environmental > Terrestrial > Deep subsurface > Rock core/Sediment ...
GACAGCTTGCGAGAAATGATGCAGCACACAAGCTATAAAGAAAAAATCAAAGAGTGCAGGCAAATCGTCCACAAATTTGTACGTTACCAGTTCGGAAAGGCAGGAAGCCCATTAAGCATTAAATGGGACAAGCAAAATGATGACGTGCAGGTTTTAAACTACATCATCGGTATTGCACAGCTTTTGGTGCGGTTAAGAGCGCCTATTGAGCTTTACGCTGAAAAGTTTGGTGAAGAAAAAAACGAGTACCAGTTCAAAACTCCTGTACGGGAAGAACCAGAACGAGCTATAATGCTGCTCTACAACCTTGCAAGAGGTCACGCAATACTTCACGAGCGCACACACTTGACGCTTGATGACGTGCCTGTAGTCGCTTCAGTGGCTCTTGGAAGCTGTCCTTTTGAGCGTTATAAACTTCTTCAGCTTTTTGAAAGCGAAAAATACATCTTAAATAGTGATGAAGTAGCTCTCAAGCTAAATTGTAGCGACAGAAACGCCCGCACCATTCTAAAAACGCTTGAGATTTTAGACTTGGGAAAGATTGAGACCTTTAACGAGCAAGTCAAAACAGGCGGAAGACCAAAACACCAGTTCACTTTGAAAAAAGAGTATTCCGAACTTTTAACCAAGCTCAAGAGTTTCGGAAGCCAAACTGACAAGGTGCGCGAAGCGCAGACAACAACAAACCAAAATATCGGAACACGAACTGACAGCGTGAGTATTCAAAACCCAACCAGTTACGGAAACGAAACCGACAGTGTGCACAACCAATTACTCGCCTTAATAGACACAAACGATAAAGGTAAAGGAGCAAACTATCAACAAATCATTAACCTTCTTGGAAACAACCAAAAAGCTGAAGACACTATAACCACTGCCCTCGCCAAAGGCGAAATCTACCAATCTATAGCGGGAATGCTCAAGGTGTTAAGATGACACCCCACACTGGCAGTTTCACTTCCAAAACCCGCCAAAAATTAATTCATCCTTATTTTTTGAAAGTAGTAAAGTGGGAAATTCCCAGCAGGCAAGCGCGAAAGAAAGATGAGGCTGATGAAAATGACAACAGAACTAGAATTAAAAAGCAAACTGGACTGGCTCAAAGGTAAACAAGGCGAGCCGGAAAGAATACAAAAAGAGATACTGGCAACAGAGCAACTTATTCGTGATGCGGAAGAATCGAAAAAGCTCAACGAGAGCATCGCAGAAGAAGTCAGAGAGTTGAAAAAGAAAATGCTTTGTGAGGTAACGCTCTCAGCCAAGTGTCCCAAATGCAATAAACTTGTGGCGATGTCCCAATGTGATGAAGTATTGACGGACAGTCAGCGAAGGGTTGTAATCGAAGGTTTTTGCGAGAACCCAAAATGCACTATGACTCCAAAGCATTTGGGCAACCTTGACCTATGCAAACCGTTATTGTACTCGTACATTCCAGTAAAAGGAGGGAGTTTTAAGGCGGTGAATCGCAAATGAACGAGCTTGATTTGATAAACCAAAAAGTTGCTTCATTGAAAAATGGCGAAATGGCTTTTAGAAGTTCAGACCAACTATTGCTCATATTAGTGGTTAATGAGCTTCAGAGACTGAACAAGACTCTTGAAGGAATTAAAGCGCAGTTGGGCAAGCAAGAGAAAATTGCATTATGACTATCAATATTGGAGTTTTGGAAAAGAGTATGACTGGACGAATAAAGGAATATTGTAAGGCTCTGGTCCTCCCAGAGTTAGAAAAGGAATCGGGGTTTAAGTCACCTGACGGATTCGCCTCTTTTTTCCGCTTTGCTCTTTTCCAAGACTCCATTTACATTTATTTGAGCAGTTGGAATAGCAGTTAGGTATTTGACAATGAGAAAAAACAATTTGGGAGACAAGGCGCACATTCTGACCACAGAAGACCGTGTCAAAGGTGGAAAAAGTAAAAGTCCTCAGAAGCAGATGGCGAGCCGAATTAATGGCTTATTGAATCGGGAGGGCTTGACTCCTGAAATTGCTTTTATGCTCGTGTCCCTCCGCGAAGGGCGATATGAAGACTTACTGAAAGAACTTTTGAGTATTGACTTAGGAAGAATTAATCAGGATAACGTGATGGAGCGTGTTCAGAAAGTTTTGGTGAAGATGTTGCCCTCGCGTAATTTAAATTTGAACGTGGACGTTAATGGTTCTTCTGTTAGTGTTAAACAATACGAACAGTTCAGGGATACTGTTTTTCGCGTGGTGAGTTCTGAGCAGCGACAAAAGATTTTGCACGGAAGTAGTACTGAAAATAAAAGCGGGGGTGTGGAATGATGAATCAAGCTGAGGAAAAGATTATTTCGGACTGTTGGGAACGTTTTAAGTTCATCTTTTACTCAGATTACCGGATGGGTTTGTTTTCAATGCTTGACGAGAAAGGACGTTATTGTCCTTCGTCAGCCGTGAAAATAACTTGCGTGATGGATTTCTACACTTTTTGTAAAACGGCGCAGTTTCCAAATTGGAAAATTATCGGAAATGTTGAAGTTGTAAAATTTTTATTGAAAAATATGTCTGAGCTTGACAAAAGGGCGGGAGCGGAAGAGAAGAAGAGAACTGAGGCTTATTTGAATGACACGTGTAATTAGCTGGTGAATATTTGTGAATTAAACAAAAAAGTTGGAAACGTAGATGGTTGGGCATTATGGATTATATGTTGTTCCTGTGACTACATCCATAAATCTAGTCAGAGTTGTTCTAATTCTCCTAAACGCTTCTGAATTAAAGTGCGCCATAACAGTACACTCTTTTTTTGACAAATCCGCATCTGATATACGGCAGATATGGTCACATAATAAGAAGTTCTCAGTGCCCATTTTTGCTGTTCCTTCAAGCATATTGCTGTCAACTTGGATGCAAAAATTGTTTTTTGCAAACTTATCCTTGTCTGTTAAAGGAATGGCAAGTAAGTCCTGATGGTCAGTTTTGTGACGATTGTTGAATGTTTGATAACTCACAACTAAAAAATAACGTCCGTTAGTATCTTTACTTGTCTCAGCACCTTGGCCAGTAACATTATTTCTACCTCTGAAATCACAATCAAATCGGTAAACGCACTTTTGTTCACATTGCGCCATGCTACTTTATTTTGAAACCAACATATATTGGCTTGCCAGATAACTCTTTTCGCAGAACTAGCACTCTATCTCCTTCTTTCTTTGCATCAACCAACATAGTCAATACACCAAGACTGCTAACTTCTGACTTTAATTGATGCATCAACTCAATCAAGGTGGCATTCACATCTTCCATTTTTGCAAGATTTATTTCAGAAAAAAGCTGATTGCTCATAGATAACCTCCCTTTAATAATTCATCAAATGTTTTTTCAATATTTGGAGATGCGATGTGGGGTTTTAGCTCGTGAACTTTGGCCAAAACTTTTGTTTTTTCTTTTGTTGCAAGTAATTCACTAATCATTGCTATAGTTGATGCACACTCAAGCCAGACAATGTCTGTTTTGTGAGGTTCGTAAAAGTTAAGAAATTCTTTAAAGTTTTTTTCGAGTTCCGGCTTGTCAAGTTCAGCTAAGTTGGCAGATTCCCAATTTTGTACTTGGAAGGCATCCCTTGCTAAATCAGGAGAGTACGGTCCTCTGATGTAAAGGCCGTATCGGTATCCAATATCCACCCAGTGGCGCATAAGAAAGAAGAATTTTTGAATTTTTAGTCTGTTTTCAAATGTACTCATTGAGAAGTCAGGATATGCTCTTTTAATAAGTCCAGCAACAGCCTCAACGTTCATCGCAACACCTCTTTTGGTCTTGGATTGTTCGCCCCATATAAATATTAATCGCTATTAACTTGTACATTCTTTAACTCCTCCCTAGTACTAATTATCTTTTGTTCGAGTGTCTTATTTAAAAATTTAACTTGGTTTACATACCCTGTGCGCACACTTGTCCAGTGTATAAGTGTTCTATTGCTTGCAGATTTAAGAATCTTGTATATGCTTTATTTGCTTACCTGTTGCGCCAGTGTTGTTTCAGTAAATCTCACACCACTTATATCAATACGTTACGGTTTTAAAACAGCTACGCTCTCGCATAGCCTGTTGCGTAAACTGTTGATGTTCCGCACTCAAGAGCGTTGATTTCAAAGTACGCGTCGCTTTTAGCTTGAATTCCCAAAAGTATTATTGTCTCTTGTAAGTTGATTTTTGGATTCAAAGATATTCTTTTCACAAGCGGTTCATCTTTGACTTTAATTCCGTTTTCAATAACTTTGATGTTAAAGCACACCTCTTTTTTTACGTCCACTTTACTTTTCATAGTAACAGAAAAGCCCGTAACGCGCAACCCATCCACTGTCTGAATAGTATCTAAATCAAGTTTTGAAAATTCAATTTCTGAATCGGGAAGAGTTTTTTGTCGTGGAGATTTTATGACTTCGTAGTTGCAGGAAGGAGTGCCACTCTCTGAAAGTTCACATACACGTCCTGCAATATCTGACTTAATTTGTTTTAAGTTTTCAAAGAAATCTTTTGCAGTGTTTGACTCTAAGGCGAAGCCAAGACCTTCAGTCATCAATTTAGTGTAGCCAAAGGTGTTCATACCTACAACCTGTCCTTTTTCAGTTATTAGTGGTCCACCAGAATTACCTTGATTGATTGCAGCATCAGTTTGTAAGTATTTTGTAATGCTTTCATCGTTCATTCCGTTTCGATTCTTTGCACTTATGACTCCTTTTGAGGTGCTAAACTCAAGACCAAAGGGATTTCCTAATGCAAAAACCGTATCCCCTACTTTTATTTTATCGGAATCCGCAAATTCAAAATGTTCAAATCCGTGCGCATCAATCTTAAGTAAAACAATGTCGTGAGGCTTGTTATAGCCAACAAGTTTAACTTGGTGTGGCTGAAACACATCCCCATTCCTAAATTTCACATAAGTATGCACGCAGTCCCTAAAATGAGTAGTAATACAGTATAACTCAAATGTTGAATCAAAGAGGTGCATATTGGTCAAAACATAGCCATCAGAAGATACCACGAAGCCGCTTCCTATGGCAGTTTTTTCGCCTGCACGCACAGTAATCTCCACAACTTTTCCCAAGGAGGAATCCAATATCTCTTGAGCACTTAAGTTTAAGGGACTATTTCTTTGTGATTCTATAATTTGTTTTGCAGTTTGAGATTCTTCTGATTTCATTTCTGCTGTTTGAATTGTCTTCTCATCAGTGTCACAAATTTGGTTCGCGTTCTGGTCTAAGCAACAGTCACCAGTTTTCCATTCGTAATATGGTGACTTGCAAAGCGCATCAGTGGGGTTTGCACTGTTAATCTCTGTGGCAGGTTTTTGGCTTTGAGCGCAACCCACAAGAAAGAACAGCAAAATGCAAATGAGTGCGGTTGTTTTGTGAGCCATCACGTACACCATACTGTTAGTAGTTTATAATTTTTAGCTTTCTTTAGTGAGTTTTTCTCTGATGGCTTCAAGAACAAACTCTGCTCTGCTCCTGTATCCCTTCTTGCTTTTCTTCCAGACTTTATCTACTTCATAAACGAGTTCAGAAGGAACGCTTACATTAACGTAGTTCTTGCGCATACAGTACCAGTACCATAGCTTTAATAAAGCAGTTATTGTTACACGTACTGTACGGCAATGGTTGAGCTAAAGAGCAAGTTCAAAAAACACAGGGGCAAGATAGTCATAACTGCATTCACACTACTAGTTGTATACTCTGTGCTTGTTTCAGGAGCATTCAACGACCTCATTCACCAACATAATGAAAAACTGTCCCAATTCAAAACCATTTCAGCCGAACTTGAAACTCAACAGGGAAATCTTGAATCGGTCAAAAATGAACTGAAGACTGAACAAGAACAGCTCAGAAAGGTCACAAATGACTTGAGTATTAAGAATGCGCGTGAACAAGCTCTTGGAGAGCAATATTTTGAAACAAAAAATCAGTTAACTGATTGCCAAAAAGAATTGCAAAATCAAAAGCTAGTAGTTTCTTTAAATAACCTTGCAGTTTTTCCTGAACAACTTGCGCAAAAAAATGGTTCAGATGTTTGGTCTAAGACTTCAGGGTACACTGTTGCTGATTGTTACCAAATGTGTAATAAATATTCTACAATGCTTCAAGTCACTTACTGTGAAAGCGGTTGTGATATGTATGGAAAGCCGAGTAAACAATTTGACAATTTTATGAATGAACGTAAAAAAATCTTTACAGGGGAATGAGAAAATGAAAAAGTCAGTACCAAAATTCAGCCTGTTCTGGTTTATATTCTGGACAATACTCTTCGGAATAGGTGGACTTGTTTACGTCATATGGGTGCACTTCAAACAGCAGGAGGCGAAATGAAAAAAGTCTTTACTCTAATATTCTTATGCGTCATTCTTATTTCCTGCTCACAATCAACGCAAGTCCAACTGAAATCTACCGAACTTGCAGAGATACCAGAGATTGCCATCAGCAAATCGAGTTCAACAGACAGTAACACAAAGCAAGACGAAACAAAGCTTTTTTGTCCAGAAGAAATTAACATACAATTCAAAATAGAAAAAGATATCCTTGACCAAGACATACTCAGAATATCTAGTTTAAACTTTGAAGAATCATCCAACCAACTCAAATTTCCCACGCACATTCCGTGCAGGGAGGCATTCAAGAACGGCGAGGATGTGAACTACCTATACTGTGATTATTCTGGTCTTGGAGTTGATGTACGCATTGTTGAGAACGGACAAATTATTAATGTGGTGGAAATGCATTTTGCTTTTGATTCTCAAAAAAGATTTGTTAAATTTGAATGCGAAGAACCGGAACAGAATACTGCACAAATGACACCTGAAAAGCTTCGTGATTTAGTAGTATCAGGAAACTTCAAAGATGAATGAATTATCTTTCCTCGCAAGGCAAGTAATAACTAAAACATACTCCTAAAATAAATCCAGCTAAAGCTGAGGGTTTCTCACACAAACCACCTAACTTAAACTCTTCGCTTATCCCTTCTGTTCCTAGGTGTGTTGTGAGTAGTTGTTGTCGTAACCGTAATCGTTTTAGTGGTTTTTGTTAAAGAGTGCGTAATTGAAACTGCGATAGCAATCAGAATTAATAAACTAATTTGAACATACAATAATCCAACGTTCATAAAATGAACAGTGTATGCGTCTTCTACAGACTTTATGCCCATTGAAATTCTTGATGTGCCTAAATAGAACAAAGTTACACCAACCATCAAACCAAAAACATAATGCCAAACTTTCAAAATTGTATCTATGACTGACATATTGAGGGTTAAAGTTTCTTGAAATTTAAAAGCATTCCCATAGTAAAGCTTAATAACACTTATTCTTTGACTTGAAAAGATGGGGGAAGAACAAGTAATTACTGTTGGAGAATGTGAACTGTGCCAGCAACCTATGCCAGTTCCTGACGAAAAAGCAATAGCTGAACTTCTAAAATTTATTGATAAAACAGGACTTGAAATTCACCCAACCTGTTTTACGAAATACGTTCAAGAAGTAACTATAGGAGAACTAGGAACAAAGCATCTGAAAAAGCCATTAAGCTTCACAGGAATAGTTGTATACAAAAGCCCAAAAAAGTTTCTAACTACTAGTATAACTTATGGATGTCCCTCTTGTGGAAACAAACACACGCTAAGACAAAAAGATGCTTATGTTTCAGAGCCCACAAGATGTTCTTGCGGAATGAAGAACTTCAGAGTATTGGATGAAATAATGGAAGAAGTGGTGGATATTACACTACAATCGGATGGTCACACCATTGAAGCAAAGCCAGTAATCAATGAGCAAACAGTAAATATTGCATCAGGAGACAAAATTAAAGTTTTTGGAGTACTTCATTTTGAACATAAAGAGGCACGAGGAAGAATACTTAACGAATTAAAAACAACAATACGCCCCCTTAGCGTAGAGCTTGTAGAAAAAGGTAAAAATGTAACTCCTGAAGAGCACCTTAAAAAAATAAATGGATTTGAGTTTGAACAACTCATTGGAAAAATGCTAATTACAAAAGGATGCCAAGCTGTTCTTACTCCAAAAACAGGAGATGGTGGAACAGACCTTTATGCAGTCATTAATGGACAAAACACTATAGTTCAGTGCAAGCATCATCTGGATAAGTCCATAGGAAGACCAGACGTTGATAAGTTATTAGGGGTAATGACAAAAAATCAAGCTAAAAAAGGATTATTTGTCTGCACTGGAACTTACAGCCCGCAATCAATAGAATTAGCAAACGCTCATAACATTGAGTTGTGGGATAAAGACCGAGTGTTAAAAGAAATGTTTGACCTCAAAGATTTTGCAGAAGAAACTAGCTTTGCAAATCTGTCAGGCACTGCACTTAAAACAAAACTAGATGAACTATTCACCAGATTCATCAAACGCCATAACGAAGTCACCGCAACAGGTAACACTGTCCACATTGATATGGTAAAACCTTTATTTTCTCCGAGCGAATGGAATATTCTGTTAACATTGCTGAAAAAAGAGGGATACGATATAAGCTACGACGACACAATTCACAAGTACGAACGAGAAACAACCTTCGACATCAACCGCATCGCTACCGATATGCCTGCAAGTACGCGCAACAAACTCATCACTATGAAAGAAATTATACAACATCTTGAAACCCAAATCGGCAAAACCATCCCTCTAGAGGACATAATCAAAGCAGCCGCAGAGAAAGACATCACTGACAAAGAAGCAGAAGAATTATTGCAAAAACTCAAACGCGCAGGAGACATCTTCGAACCAGAAAAATACTCCATCTCAAGAATATAATATCACTGCATTCTTTTACATATAAAAAACAAAGAAAGTGTGCGCAAACATTTTTATACCTCCCCAGAAGATAACGAGTGAACGAAGGGGGATAAACAAATGAGCGTATCAGTATTATTCAAAATCATTGCAAACTCTGTGCCAGCAATACTTATACTTGGCTCACTGTTCTTTGCATACACTTGCGGAAGTTCAGCTAACGCTGAATTTTTCTGTAGAACTTGGTGGTTATTCTTCTTGGCAGGAGTAGGTTTGCAAGGCGCTTGGCTCTACTTCAAGTTCAAGTAAGACTATGTGGCCGATAAACTACAACAGCGTATCCAAATTCACCGTCAGCATAGGTGCAGGATTGGTAATTGCTGCGTTTCTAATTTACTTGCAGAGTTCTGACGACTTTTACACACAATTTAACCAGCTTGAAGAAACCAGACTGAACTGGCTACTGAAAAACGAAACAACCTACGACTTACAAATGGCGGTCAACCAAAGCATAACAAATCGCCACAAGCTCATCTTTTTACAAAGCAAAACAGAGTCCAGCCACTCCATAACCGTTCTAATTCTTGAGCGTACTCTAGGACCCTTGCAGGACTATTGTTAGCAGAGAAAGGATTAAAAAGAATCAACAAGGAGCGAATAGTATGACTGACCCTAAAGATAATGAAAATCAGATGATAGGTTCTGCATTGAACTTTGTGAATGCAAGCGGTTCAACTTTTGTGCAACTTTTTGCGCCACCTTCAGATGAGTTCATCCTGTATCGATGCCCTCATTGCAAACAAGCAGTAGGGAAAAACCAGAAAAAATGTCATAATTGTGGAACGGAGTTGCAGGCTTGACACGATTACTAGAGAAGCAGCATAGTCTCGCTATCTTAATTGCACGGTATGTTTTTTGCATACTTGCTATTGTCATTGTCGTACTTGGCTGTTATCTGCTTTGGTTTATGACTATGCACAACCCACGCAGTACAACTATGATGCAAGTGTGGGGCGGAATAGTTGGAACGATTGGTGTAACTCTAATTACAGGAGCAACGGTGGCAGTCTGCGTAAACGCAAAGCAGTTCCAGAAAAAGAAACAGAAGAAAAAATAAGACTCCTTTTTCCCGATACCTTGAACTTTCCATTAAATAGCAACACTTATATACATACCTACCCACTGAACAGTTAATGACCGAATTGACTTGCCAACATTGCAAACACAAGTGGGAATACAAAGGCAAAAGCAAGTTTTACGCAAGCTGCCCAAGATGCCTATACAAAGTCAGAACAGAACAAAAATAAGAATGGAAACGCAGCTAAAACCTGCGCCCCTTTGAACTGGTGATTATAATGGGGGTAGCCGGATTTGAACCGGCGACGTCACCGGCTTCAGCGGTCTAAACTGCTTGGACGAGTCCTCGCATGTGTTCTCCCGGGCTGAACTATACCCCCAAGAATGAGAAAGTCGTTTAGCAGTATTTAAAACGCTTTCGGTTTTGTGTTCAGCTCTCGTACTCATACACTTGCTTGCCGTTTTCAATCCGCACAATCCCCATGATCGGATCTGCGTCACCTTTGTCGTTGAAGTGGAATGTGCCGCTTACTCCGTTCCAGGGTTGTGAAATGATTGTTTGGCGTGCGCAGTCCGTATCTTCGCCGCAACGCTTGAGAAGTTCTGCAACAATTTTTACTCCATCATATCCTTCGCTTGCAAAAAATGAATCAACGGAGAAATTTCCAAAGCGAGTTTGGTATGTGAAAAGAAACGTGCGAAGTTCAGGTGATTTGTCAGGATTGACGTGTCCAGTTGCTCCAAGCGCAGTCGAGGGCAAAAGCCCATTTGTTTTATCGTACGTTGCTTTTGTGACAACAAGCGCATCGCTGTAAATCTGCACATCAAGTCCAAGCACCTCGTTCTTTCTTGCAACGACCTTGAAGAAAAAGTACGGGCTTGGAAATGTTCTTGAAACTCCATTTAACACCGAGCTTGGTCCGTTAGTGACCCAAGAAGCAGAAGTTGCATTGGTGATAGAGCCAAATACAACGTATGCACTGCAAAACGGCGCACGCGTGTTGGTTGACTTCACCAAGCCCGCTGCACTTACCGCGTTTTTTACAATCAAGAAAAACGCAAAGACGCAAAAGAAAGAACTACAAAAACTTCTTACTGCGATACGTGCGCAGATTCCGTTAGACCAAGATCGTGCGATAAGGATTGCAGAAAAGTATTTTCCCGGAAGCGATGAAGCAATATTGCGCACTGCAATAAAGAACATATGCGAGTCTGATTCGTACTGTCCCCGGTTGCAGTTCACCAAAGAAGAGCTGGAGTACGGGTTACTCCTGCGCGGGTTCGTAGAATTGAAAAGCAAGGTGAACTATCTTCAGCGCTAAACAACTTCCAATCGTCCAAACTTTCCCGTACTAAGTTGTTTTTCTCCTTTGTATTCAGAAACGTATCCGTTGAAGATCTTGACTTTCATTCCTGCTTTGATGAGGTCGCATTGTTCGTTCCACAAACTCATCGTGATTTCCCCGCTTTCATCCTTGACTTTTGCATTTGCAACTTTGCCGCTTTTGCCGAACTTGTCAAATGTCCGCGGCGCTTCAATACTTACTACTTCAACTTCGAGATCTATTTTTCCTTGTCCTGCTTGTAAATCTTTGATTGCCATGTGGGAGGTAAACAGGGAAGTTATTTAAATGCGTTTCGGTTAAATCAAGTAATGGAGCCGGTTGAAGACAGAAGCATTCTTGACAAGTTTTGCATGGAGTTTTGCAGTCTTGTGGAGAAACATGTAAAATACATTATCGTCTCAGGATTTGTCGCGATTGCAGCAGGAAGAAAAAGAGCAACTGAAGATATTGACGTGATTATTGAGTCTCTTGATAAAGAGAAGTTCATCAGGCTTCACGGGGAGTTGATCAAGAATCACTTTAGTTGTATTCAATCAGATAGTGCAAATGAAGTTCACTCGTATTTGAAAGATAATCTGAGCGTTCGATACGTGAGAGAAAATAATGAGCCTGAGATGGAAGTGAAATTCGCAAAAGACGTGCTCGATAACCTACAAATTCAGGGAAGAATAAAAATTCCGCTTACGGGAATCGATGTTTGGTTTGGCAGCATTGAAATGAATATTGCATATAAAGAGGAATACTTAAAAAGTGATAAAGATTTAGAAGATGCGAAGCATTTGCGTATCGTATTTGATGCAAACGAAGAGAAAATTAATAAGTGCAAGGAGCTTATAAGAAAATATCGGTGAGCGATAAATGAGAGACGCAACACACATGGAGCACGTAGTACGCTGGGCGCGCTTTGTAAAGGAAAATCCTACAAAATGGAAAGCACAGCACACCGAGTTCATTAACGCGATCTATGAGAAAGCGGGCTCTGCGCTGGATAAAATAACACAAATGCCTGGCGGAAAGGAAAAGATGAGGAAATTGCGCGAGTTACGAATTAAAGCCGCGTCTTCCCGGTAAGTAATTTGTAAAGCGTATCCTGCAATTCAGAAATCTTAACCCGCTGTTGTTTTCCCGAATCTCGCTCGCGGATGGTGACATCATTCTTTGCAAGCGAGTCAAAGTCAATGGTGATGCAGAACGGCACTCCAATTTCATCAAGGCGAGCGTAGCGCTTTCCGATGCTCCCTGATTCATCGTACAGCACATTATAACAGTCGCGAAGCTGTGCATGCACGTCTTGAGCTTTCTTGACTAGTTCTGGTTTGTTAGCGAGCAGCGGAAAAACTCCTGCGTCAAGCGGCGCAAGTGAAACAGGCAAAGAGAGCCAGGTTCTTTCTTTCTCTTTATCTTCACGATAGGACAGTTCAAGTATTGTGTAGAATGTACGGTCAAGTCCGATGGAGATTTCCCAGACGTGCGGAATAAATCTGCTCGCATCTTCCCTTAAATATGAGAAGTCCTTTTTGCTTTCTTCGCCATGCCGCTTGAGGTCATAATCTGTCCTGTTGTTATTCGCCGCTAATTCAAGCCATCCTACTGACGTTTCAACTTCAAAGTCCCATGCTTCATTCGCGTAGAACGCTCGCTCGTTTCCGTCAAGTTCGCGGAACCGCATTTTTTCAGTTGGAATGCCAAGTGTTTCAAATAATTGTTGTGTCCGCGCAAGATAATATGCGATGAGTTTGCTGCTGACGATGTTTTCTTTGACCAGTCTTTCTGCAGTAATTGCCTCAAAGTGTTGTCCAACACGCAATGTATTTATTGTATAGTTTTTTACTTCGTTCCATCGCTCGATATTGTCGGCGTTTTTGGGGTCAAAGAAAACTTCTGATTCAATTTGTGAGAATTCCACTTCGCGGATGAGCGTTTGGCGCGGCGAGATTTCATTTCTGAACACTTTTCCATGTTGCGAGACTCCTTTTGGAAGCTTCACGCGCATAGTCTTTGCCAAACGGTCCCAGTTGGTGAAAATAGTCTGGCACGTTTCGGGACGCAAGTAAGTCTGTGCTTTTGTGGAAACTCCCACTTCTGCTTTGACCATCATGTTGAATTGGCGAACATCCATTAATTCTCCCTTGCAGGAAGGGCACACAAGTTTATGCTCGCGGATTGCCGCTGTAAGTTCTGCAACAGGCATTGCTTCTTTGTATGGTTTTTTTGTTTTTTCCTCAAGTAGCTTATCTGCACGGTGAATTGTATTGCACTTTTTACATTGCGTGATTGGATCATTAAAGTTAGTCAAGTGTCCTGATGCTTTGAACACACTATCCGGCATAATAATCGCGCCATCGATTTCCAGGAAATTCTCTTTTTGCACAAGGTGTTTTCGCCACGTTTCTACTATTTTTCTGCGGATAGTCGCGCCAAACGGTCCGTAGTCATACATTCCTGCTGGCGCGTTGGCGTAGATTTCGCTTGCCTGGTAAAATAAACTTCTTCGAGCGGCAAGGTTAACAATATCATCATAGTGGGACATACATAGGTATTTTAGCTGTTTGTTTAAAAATATATTGGAACCGGCACATTACAGAACCTCGTCGAGAATGACCGAAAGATTTATAAACAAGATAATCACTAAAAAGTAACAAATGGAAGCATACCTGGAACTCGCGATAGAAGAAATCCTCACGAAATCGCCAGAGGAGATAAAGCGCATTTACGAGGAAGACCTCAAAGTGCTCAAAGATGGAAAACCCGAAGCAAAGCGCAAGGTCGCGCAGCGGCACGCGCTCTATTATTCTCCATTGGAGAGTTCTGTGGAGGAAGCAACTTTGTACGCACTCCATGAAGCCGCGAAACTTGGCGAGATTGATGGAGTGGCGATTCAAGAAGCCAGATCCGGCTCGCCTTCTTTCGATCGCGTCCGAACCGCGCCTGATGGAAAGCTCATATGGAAGCGCGGGTTGACTGTTGAGAGCATGAAAAAAGTCGGAGATAAGCAAGTTACTGTTTTTTACAGCATCTTCGATCATGACGCCAGACGCAAGCGCGCAAGCAATGCTCAAGAATTTGTCAGCGGATTAGTTGAACACGCGCGCGAACTTGCAACTGATATAAAACTCATAGCCGCGCTTGAGCAATTCAAGCCGCAGATACCAATTCACAGCAGTAGAAACATTCTTGCAAACATGTTTATTGATGGAAAGACACTTCACGAAGTTATTAAAGAAGCAACTCCTGATGTAAAATACGCCTTGCTCGCGCCATTAACGCGAGTTGAAACAGCGCTCCACCATTACGCGCAAGAATTATTTGCGAAACAACCAAACAAAAACGTGTTTGTTCCTGTTAACCATGCCGAACTTTTGCTCACCAAGGGAGTTGCACGTAACTATCCTGCGTTTGCTGAAAAACTCAAAAAAAATTCAGTGTTTGCCAGCATTTTAGGAGATTTGAATGGAATACAATCTTTTGTCCACGGTGACGCGATTCCTGCAAATACCGTGGTGACATTTGAAGACTGTTCAACGGGCAGACAGCCGATCTACCATCCGATTGATTTGGAAGAAGCAAGTCTTGATTTTCACGAAGCACCGATTGTCCAGCGTCTGCTTAAATCAGGAGCGTATGACTCGTGCGGAGAACCAGTAAAGCTTCAAGATGGCAGTACACTCGAAGCCGCGCTTCTGGGTGAACTTCAGGCACAGATGAAAAAACTCGAACCCTGCTTTGATGTAGAACTTTCTCGCAAACGATTCAATGCCCTCAAAGCAGAGCAACTGCTTATCTGGGCTTCACGATATAAAGCGGCGGCGAAAGTTGCTGCAAATGAAGAGGAACTTGCGCTGTTGAGCCGTTATTATTATACACTTTTCTGCAAGGAAGTGGTCGCGCAAGGACGAGTAAATGATACAAATGCGCTAACTGACTTAAGTTTGCTCTTTAAGCCGCTAAGTTCGCCCGAAATGGACGCAGTCTATGAAAAAATGCATCCGGGGAGCAGAAGTGTCAGTGTATTCAAAGTTGACGCCGCGGGAAATGCTGAAGAACGTCTCGAAGAAATGATGAAAGACTATGCGCACAAAAAACGGATGACTTGGGCAGGAAGAATTGGGGCAGGGCTTGCGATTGTCGCGGGTATTGCAGGGATTTTTGGATACCAGCAGCATTCAAAGAATGTTGAAGCAGAACTTGCAAAGGCACAAACGAGAGGTAAGTATGCTGAGAAAGTGCATATTATTCGACTCGCACAGTCACGAGCAAATGCGCGCACTCCTGCTGAGCTGTACGGACTCGATGAGCTCAGGATGTGGGGTAAGATTATTGACAATCCAACATTTGCCGATGTTGCGTTCATTGATTATACCAATTTATACAGCGCACAAAGAAAGGTCGCTGCTTCCCCTGATTCCAAAGAGTACGAAAGAGATGTGCTTTACGCACTTCCTCCTGAATTGTATAGCGCAGTCATTGATACTCAATACACCATTGATGCTTTTATGAGATCAGGATATTACGCGGGCAGTCATCCTGCATATGATCCGCCTCCAAATATGCCATATGCATCTCCTCGTGAAAAAGAAGCGTACGATAGAATTCAAAAGAAAATGAAAGCTGCTGAAGAGAGTTACAATGCAGACCTCTTGCGCGAGAAAGCAGCAGCGCAAGGTTCCACTGTCTGGATTCCAAGCATAGGTGAAGTTCCACTAAATTCAACTAAACAAAAATAACAAAATAGTTTCGAGTTATTTCTGTAATCTTGCGAGAAATTTGTTCCGCAAAAAACAACGCTTGTGTTCCAGAAAGGCCTTCAAATTCTTGTTCGAGAAGTCTGCACTCTTTATCTAAGCTACTTGCACCTTGTGCAGTGAAGTTAAAAAAAAGTTCATAGCTTGCGCGCAGTTGACTGTGCACTTTCCCAAGCAATTTTGCTGTCGATAGTTCAAGTTTGCCAGAGTTTTTTGTAAGTTGCTGTGCAAGTTGCTTATAGCTGTCCCCTAAAGATTCAAGCTGCGCGGCGCAATAGTACAGCACGGGAACAGATGACGCGTTTGGCGCTCCACGCTTGTTGAGGAGTCGTAAAATAAGATGGGCTAAGCGGTTCACGTTCATATCCATCGCAACTACGTGTGAA
>Ga0209542_10010855_pt1 | contig 16300 bp, 14 predicted proteins | sample RifCSPhighO2_01_FD_184028 | JGI IMG/M metagenome (GOLD analysis project Ga0209542, IMG submission 184028) | Soil microbial communities from Rifle, Colorado - Rifle CSP2_plank highO2_0.1 (SPAdes) (version 2) | ecosystem: Environmental > Terrestrial > Deep subsurface > Rock core/Sediment ...
ATCAAAACCTTACCATTCCCACGCTTGCGTCAAAAAGCGCGTGGTCTTATGACAACACGACCGTCTATTATGCTCTCCCCAACGCCATTCCCGAGGGCAGCGTGATGCCCAATGACTATCTCTCCGCGCAATTCTTCACGCGCGACACTTTTTGGAAGGTAAACACGAAAACAGGCAAAAAGGAGCGCCTTGTTTCCTTGGAAGAAATCGGCGGCGAATACGATGCGATTGACCTTTTTCTCTCTCCGACGGAAAACGCTCTTTTTTTTACAAACCGCATCGACGACAAGCTTTACCGCATCACCTTCTAGGTTCGTTTGTCTTTCGCGCGTCCTCTGCTGAGAAAAACAGCGCTACGCCAAGACCGATCAGAAACCAGAAGGAAAATGCGAGATCATTCTTCCAATACGGCGTATCTACAAAACCATGCAGAAGAATGGTCACCATGGCAGCGCCCAGTGCGACCACACACACAGCGGCGTTGCGTTGCGCCTTCATAGTCGAGAAAATTTTTCTCGTCCACACAATGAGAAGTAAGAGAAACCCACACAAGCCACTGATGCCTGTCTGTAGCCAAAAGGCAAGAAAAATATTATGCGGCTGTGGCACAGCCCACTCCAAATACGACGGAAAATATTTTTGGTGATCAAGGTAGGCGTCTTGGAAATTTCCCGGTCCGATGCCAACAAAGGGATGTTCTGCGCCGATCATTGTAGCCGCGCGATAAATCATCAGCCGCGAAGCAAAAGAGGATCGTTCGCTATGCATACGGAAATCCTCCGCTTCGTGACTCGCAAGAAAGAGCGCTGCCGCAAGAATGATAAGAGTGGTAAGCGAAAAAAACCACCATTGTTTTTTTCTCCTCGGCATCGGCGCGACGACGATTCCCACGGCAACGCCACCAACAACGGCAATCAACGCTGCCTGTGAAAAAGTCAACAGCAACGCGCCACCCATAAGCCCCAAAAGGGTGATACCAGCAATCACCAGCTTGCGATTCGTTGCGATAAGCGCAAGGAAGAGGGCACCGGCGCTCACCGCGGGCGCAAGGAAGAGAGCCAGATGATTCGGGGAGAGATAGAAGCCCCGCAGTCGCCCGTCATAGGTCAGATCGCCAACACCCCAGTACCATAAGCTGGCAAGCGCAACTGCCAGCGCAGTGCCGATCCATATCCACAGGAAGAAATTTCTCAGGTTCTCACTGTGTGCACGCCATGCGATAAGGATGCCAAAAATCAGCGGCACCGCGAACCACCCATTGATGATACCCAACTCTCGCGGCGAGAGTACATGATCGGCAAGGGCGGAGAGAGCTACTCCGCCGAAAAGAAGAATGACCGCCATTGTCAACGCCTGTTCATTGAAAATCTTGTGGGCAAATGATAAGAACTCTCGTGCACCAAAACCAATAAGCCACATCGCCGCACATAGCACAAGCGCCTCCGGGATATTCAACGGAACGCCGAGGAACGTGAAACGTACACCATAAAGCGGAACGGATGCGATGGCGGCGCCAAGAAAAAAATCCCCCCCTACCATCACGCGCTGTCGAGAAAAGAGATGTGTCATCATAGTGCCTATTGTGCCACACTGTGCCGCGATGGAGAAGCGTATGCCGCACCAAGAGAGAGAATGAGAAGGAGAAGTGGAAAGATATGCACGGAGTACAGTGGCGTTTCAAAGAGCGCGTGCGCACTGAAAATGACGATACTGACTGCGCCTGCAATGGCAATGCCGTCCTTCTTTCCGACACGCACGAAGGAAAAAAATGCGGTGGCGAGCACGCCGATCCATAGAAGTGCGGCGCCAATCCCACTTTCCGCCGCGATATCGAGGTATAGATTGTGCGCATAGTAGGGCGCGCGATAATCAGCGCTCGGATCCACAGCAATCGCATAATTGCCAATACCGACACCTTCAATGGGATGTTGTGCGATGATTGTGAGCGCCTGCATCCACGTTGCGATTCGCCCCTGATTGGATCCTTCCGTAACGTCAAAAATTGAAATCATCCGCGCGCCGAATGGACTAGTAAAAAAAACGACGAGGAAGAGTGTGCCCAATGAAAGTGCAATAAAGGTTCGCCGTGCATCTCTCATAAAAAATCGATCGCGTAAAAGAAAAACGGCAATCATGACCCCTGCGAGAAGTCCAAGATACCCTCCGCGCGAAAAAGTAAGAATATCCGCCAGAAGAAGCATCGCAGCAAGAATGCCGTAGAAAATTTTTTTTATCCCCGATGGGCTCGCTGCAGAAAAAGCGACTGCAAATGGAAGAAGCAGCCCCATATAGAATGCCATCATGTGCGGATCGGGGAAAAATGCGCTGGCACGAAGCAGATCATATCCGGAAACATGTACGAAAAAACTCGGATGCGCCGAAACGGCCTGCGCAAACGACGAGCCGAGAAAGAAAACCATAAGGGAGTGCCCCCGTTCAACGACTGCGCCACTGCCAATAAAAAATTGAAGAGAAAACTGCACAACTCCGATGCATGCAGCCACGCCAGCGCCAAACAGAAGTGCTTTGAATATTCTTGTGCGCCACTGCGGGAGAGAGACGAGAACGTCCCATGCGACGACATAGAGCGGGGCGAGCGAAAAAAGAAAGGCGAGTTTGCGCACGCCCCATCCGACTTGCGACGCAACAAAAAGGGAGAGTGCCGAGATAAAAAGAAAGGAGAAAAAAAGTGCCGCCTGTCCCGTGGCGGGGAGACACACTCGTCGTTGTCCGAGGCGCACAAAAAGCCACACAAGCGCCGCCACAGGAACGACAATGCGAACGATGGCCAAATCGATGCCCTCTGCCGGCTGTAGCGCGAACTGGAACGGCAGGAGGATCGCGAGGAAAGTGATAAAAACTGCAATAGATTTCATATATTTTTTCAAAGCGCGAAGAGACGATAGAAAAAACGACTGATCCGCAAAAGGAACGTTGTTACCATTCCGTAATGTTTATCAAAATAGAGCGCTTGGGATGCGTCATAGTGCCGTTTCTGTGCCGCTCGACTTTTCACACTTCCTCCTCCGTGATGGATAATCCTAACGGAGGGAACATACAATATTTTTTTTCCAAGATCGCGCGCGCGACGGCATAAATCGACGTCTTCAAAATAGAGAAAGAACCGCTCGTCGAATCCTCCCAAGGCGTCAAAAATCTCTTTGCGTATGACCATTGCGGCGCCGCTTATCCACGCGACAGACCGATTTTTCTCGCTGTGCCATGGCATACGCATGTGCCGTGATGTCGCCTTATTCCATATGATGTTCCATGGCGTGACTTCTTCCCCTGCGCTCCACGGCTGCACTGCCCCATTTTTCTGCACGAGGCGCCCGCCGACAAGTCCGAGAGTGGCATCCTTTTCGAAAAAGGAAAGAATGGAGGAAAAATTTTTTCCAACAATGCGCGCATCGGGATTGAAGAAGCACAGAAATGCACCCCGTGCAGATGCGGCACCGCGATTACTTGCCGCGCCGAATCCGCGGTTGCGTCCATTCTCAATAATCCGTATGGCGGCGGCATCACCAAAGAGCTGCCGTGGCAACGGGTTGTGATCATTGTTCACAATAATCACTTCGCGGGGCGTCCTGCAGCCGCGCGAAAGAGAGGCAAGACATTCCGGCAAAAGATGTCTGCTACGATAATTGATGACGATGAAACTAATCAGTGGCGTGGCGGTTGGCATAGTCATGATAGGCCTTTGATACGATCGCAGCGCGATCGGACGGACAAAAACGACAATCGAAACTGTTTTTCATGCGACGTGCAATCTTGTAGAACACAATCCATGGGCGAAGAAAAAATGGCGCATGCTGATCAAAGAAGCGCAGACCGGAAATGACAAGCCAATACAATTTTTGCTGTGGTCGCGTTGTGCTTTGTTCCTCGTGATCGGCGCGCGCATGCGGAACAACTATAATAGGGAATCCTGCGCGGCGTGCACGCATGCTGAAATCGGCATCCTCATAGTAAAGAAAATATCCTTCATCCAAAAGACCGACTGATTGAAAAACCTCTTTTGTTACGAACATCGCGCACCCACTGCTGTAGCCCGTTTCATATGGTATTGTTTCATGGGGTGTCATGCGCTGATGGACAGCACGCATGCGCATCCACGCGATCGTCCCACCGGAAAACCACAAACGCTTCGTTGATTTTGTAGAAATGATCGGTGTAAACACGCCTCCCTTGGGACTCTCTTCAGCAGCGTGCGTCAGATGTTCCACCGCATCGGCAGCGAGAGTAGCATCATTGTTCAGAAGAAGGACCCCGTCCGCACAGCGCTCCAATGCGAAGCGAATGGCTCCGTTGTTTCCGGTGGAATAGCCAAGGTTTGTGCTATTGCGAATATAGTACAGCCGTGGGAAGGCGCGTTTAATCTCCTCGAGAGAGCCATCTGTTGAACAGTTGTCCACAACGGTCACTTCACAGGGGAGTGTCTGTCGCAGAGCACTCTCAACACACGCGCGCAACGTTGACGCGCCATTATAGTTCAGAATAATTACAAAAATTTTTGTGTAGCGAGTCATGAGATGAAAATATGAGAAAAGTTAGGGAAGTTCCGGCGTGGCGACGCGCGCTTCGCCGCGGCGCAAAAATATCTCAGCAAGTTCCCTTGTCGTAACAACGCGCAGAAGCCACAAGAAAACACCATAGATGAACGCAGCGCCGATGATCACGATGATGATGGGTGCTCCCTGCGCGAGGAAGAGAAAAATGACCATCGCTGTGCCCGCAACGGCGATGCGTAAAAGTCCCGGCACATGCGGAACATATCCCAGCGCACGCACGGCAAGAAGACCGCCGCCAAGCGCAACAAAAATTTCTGTGCACACAGACACAATAGCCGCTCCCATATAGGAATAGTGCGGAATGATCAGAAGGTTCGCGCTGATATTAAGAACTGCTGCAACAATCAAGAGCGCCATGAGCTTGCGCTGACAGTTGCCGGCAAGGAGGATATGATTGAAAAAATGCCCGAAAAAAATGAATGCCAGTGAAAAGATGAGAATGCGCAGCACATGCGCGCTGGCCGCGTATCCTTCGCCGCCGATCAGTGCGATAATATCCTCCGCAAGGAAAAAAACACCAAACACAAGTGGAATAATAATAATGAAAAACGTCTTCAGTGTCTCATGCGCAATCTGCTGGAACATCGCTCGATCAACAAAAACGTACCGAGCAAGGAGGGGGAGAACAAGGCCAATGATCATAGAAGGAAAGAAGACGAGATTTTCAATGATCTTATAGGCAGCGTTATAAATCCCGACGTCCGCGCCGGGGCGCAAGAAAGAGAGTAAGATGGTGTCTGCCTTGAAATAGAGGAAGCTCACGAATGCTGCGACCCCCATCGGCAATGACTCGCGCAAGAATGCGCGCCAATATGCGCCATCCAACCGAAGGGAAAAGGTAATATATCCCCGACTCAAAAGGAACACCGCAAAAAAGTTGAATGCCGTTGATCCAATAAGAGAGAGTACGGCGGCAGTAAAGCCAAGGTCGTGGCGCACAACAAAAAAAATAATTCCGACCTGGATTGCTTTACCAATTGTTTCCGCGATCGCGACACGGTCCATGGCGAGATGTTTTTGAAACACCCCATTGAGTACCATGTAGCTGGAGGAAAAGAGAAACGCGACAGCAGCAAAGAGAATGCCCGTCTTGACATACTCCGGGTAAGGAAGAAGTGCTGCGATGAGCGGTGAGAGAAGCACGACGGAGAAAGAAACCATGAGCCGCAGCGTAAACGCATTACTCAAAATCATCCGCACATCGGCTCCGACGCGGGAAATTTCTCGTGTCGCAATCGTATAGATTCCGAGATCCGCCAGCGCGCCAAAAAAGGCAAAAAATGCAAGGATTGTCGCGTAATAACCAAAGCCCTCTGCGCCAAGATAGCGCGTGATCAACCCGATCCCCACCAGAGCAAGTCCCGTAGAAAGCGCCTTTGCCGCTGTGCTTACAACGACGTTATATGCTATTTTGCGTGCGATCACCATAAGCCATAAAAAGGATTGGTTCGCCCAAGACGCTCTCCGCGCTATTCTCCGACATTGCGCGGATGCACGATAACACGCCGATCTTCCCCTGCTCCAACGCTTTCCGTATGAATATCATTTCTCTGCGCCAATTCCATATGAATCACGCGGCGCTCATATGCGGATAGGGCCGATAGTATAACCGGCTCATGCTCCCGCACTGCTTGCGCTGCCGCTTCTCGTGCCTTCTGTATGAGTAATTCTTGGTGCTCTTTCTGATAGCCATTGACGTCCACGATAAGCCCGCCATTGCTCTCCCCGATTTTTTTGCGCACAATGATCCGAAGAAGATGCTGAAGTGCGCGGAGATTCACACCATGCTGACCGATCAGAAATTGAGAGTCCGTCTCCATGCGCAGGTCGCACGCAAAAAAGGGCTTTTCTCCATCCTGCGTGCGATGCACAGTGATGTGTACATCTGGAAAGCCCGCGCGAAAGAGAATTTCCGACGCTATGTCTTTAATGATGTTCTCATGCGTCTGTGTCATAGAAACCTATGTTGTGGCATTATTTGCTCTCCTCTAGGGTTGTTTTTTTGATATACCATTGTTGGGCAATCATAAAAATGGTTGAAACGAGCCAGTAGAGAGACAGTCCGGCCGCGAAAGTAAACCCAATCACAAGTGTGAGCACCGGCCCAATATAGAGCATTTGTTTTGTCATTATTGCGGCAAAGTCCGGCTCTTTCTGCCCCCCACCTGTCTTTGTGTCCCTCTCTTTTTCTTCTTTTTGGGCGGCTTCTTTTTTTTGCCGCTGGGTATCCATGAGCATTTTTGTTTGGTAATATTGCGCGAGTGCTGCCAAGATCGCAAATGTTCTGCTCGGCATTGAAAGATCCACTATGCCAAGGAAGAGGTGGTTTACTCCCCCGGGATTTGCAACGAATGAATATAGATCCGCCCCTGTTACGACCAATCCCGCTTGGGAAAGGTTGAAAAGGATCCGATAGATCGCGATCAGAACGATGAGTTGAACAATGAGTGGCAGACAGCCGGAGAAGGGGTTGACGCGATTCTTTTTATAGAACGCCATGAGTTCTCGTGTCTGGCGCTCTTTGTCGTTTTTATATTTTTGCTGAATCTCCTTGATCTGTGGCTGAACTTTTTGCAGTTGTTGTTGGGAGCGAATCTGATGACGCGAAAGAGGAATCATGACCGCTTTCACCAGAAGCGTCGTAATGATGATCGCGATGCCGAAATCCTGCCACGGCAACACATTATAAAAAAAGATTAGGACATTATAGATCGGCTGATAGACAATGGTGTGAAAAAGGGTGAGCATTAGGACATTTTATTGTTTAAACGACATCATTTCGTGAAAAAGGGTATTTATTTGAGTGTGGAGATCTTTGTTTTTTGGCTTTGATTCGCCCTTTTTTTCGCTCTCTCTTCTCCTGTAGGACACCGCGATCGCATACCCCGTTCGACTACTGCGCAGGAGTTGTTCCCGCAGGGCAGCGCGGAGAACGCGTTTTATTTGGTTTCGCATGGTCGCACGCGCGGCGGCCGTCTTCGGCACAATAACTCCCGCCTGCACGACACCATTGGGCAATGGTCTGTAGCGAAAAATCAAATCCCTCCCATAGATCGTGCGAGCGCTTTTCGAAAACATGCTGGGGAAAAGCATCCGAGGAAGCCGATTGCGGCGAGGAAGCATATCTTATGCGTTTAGTCGCTTTCGCCCCTTTGCCCTTCGTCGCGCAAGCACCTTGCGACCGCTCTTCGTTTGCATTCTCTTGCGAAATCCGTGCCGACGCTTTCTCCGGATCTTTTTTGGCTGATAGGTTCGCTTCATGGAGATTTTTTAGTATTTAGAAATTCATTTGTATCATCAAAAGTGTATCAGGATAGCGAAAAAAGTCAATTTTTTCACTCGTGCTCCCTCTTGCCCTTTTTTATCCACATGTTATAAACAGTTTTACCCATCCTTTATTTCCGCATAAAAAATCCCCTGTGCTATAATGCACTGTGCTTAACTATATTCTCCTTCTCTTATGACACTTGATGATCTATGGCGCACCGCACTAGGAGACATAGAACTCTCCATCTCCAAGGCGAACTTCGTCACGTGGTTTAAAAACACAGCCATTCTTTCTCTAGAAGAGGGGCACGTCATTGTTGGTGTTCCCAATGGTTTTGCGAAGGAGTGGCTTGAAAACAAATATCACGGCTATATTTTGAAAGCGTTGCGCAATATCCATCCAGAAATTAAGGGGATGAGTTGCTTAGTATACAATCCAACATCCAACAATGATTTGCGCTACAAGCCGATTGATGCCGCTATAGCGACCGCCCCCCGTACAAATGTGCCTCCTTCGGCCCCCATCCTCATCAGGATGCCGTCCGCGGAGACGAATGTCAATCCTCGATACACCTTTGAAAGTTTTATCGTCGGGGATCACAACGAGCTTGCGAAGGCCGCGTGCTTGGCGGTCTGTGAAAGCCCCGGACATATTTATAACCCCCTTTTTATTTATGGTGGGGTCGGGCTTGGAAAAACCCATCTTCTTCAGGCGATTGGCAATGCCATACAGGTGGCTCATCCGGAGAAAAAAATTCGTTATACATCATCCGAGCGGTTCACGACGGAGCTTATTGATGCTATAAAAAGCCAAAAAGCTGACGTTTTCAAAAGTGCCTACCAAAAAATAGACCTCCTCCTGATTGATGATATTCAATTTCTTTCTGGTAAGGAAAAAACCCAACAAGAATTTTTTCACATCTTTAATGCCCTCTATCAGCTTAATAAGCAGATTGTTATGAGCAGTGATCGCCCGCCCAAGGCGATCGCGACGCTTGAGGATCGCCTTCGCTCGCGCTTCGAAGGGGGAATGATTGTGGACATTGGCAAGCCGGATATGGAAACACGCCTAGCGATCCTCCAATTAAAGCTTCGGGAGAAAAACTCCGCTCTTAGCGACGACGTTCTGCGATTCATCGCAGAAAACGTAACACATAATGTGCGCGAACTAGAAGGCGCGCTCAATCGTGTTGTGGCCGCGTGTGAGTTAAGTAATATATCCTCCCCCTCCATTGAACAGGCCCGTCAAATTCTCGGTGAGCTCTTGGCGAGTGGAAAGCGTCGCGTTGTCCATGGAAAACATGTCTTGAGTGTGATTTCTGATTTTTATGAAATTAACAGCGAAGATTTGGTGAGTCGTGGACGGAAAAAGGAGATCGTGCGCCCCCGTCAAATTGCTATGTACATCCTACGGACCGAGCTGAACATTTCCTATCCCGGCATCGGCGGTTATTTTGGCGGGCGTGACCATACGACCGCCCTCCACGCCTATGAGAAAATTCATAAGGAATTGGAGTATAATGAGCGTTTACGTGAAGAAATCACACTCCTTAAGGAAAAAATATATGTCCTATAGGGGATATCCTGTGGAGTATATATCAATAGCCCCTGTATAACCGCTACACAACAAGTGTGTAAAAAACCATACTACACACCACAATAGATTTATCCACAAATAATAAAGATTTTTTCCCACTACTCCACTATAAAACTAAGCTATCTCTCGATGTATATCCGACTTTTCCACATATCCACAGCTATAGTAATAATATATCTATTTATTTAAATAATCACTACTCTCTTATGAAGGTTCTCTGCAAAAGTGAATATCTCAATAAAACAATTCACAATATGGAACGCGTTGCGGGAAAAAACACAACACTTCCCATACTCACAACAATTCTTTTGGAAGCAAGGAATAGTATATTTTCTCTTTCCGTCACAAACCTAGAGGTTGGTATAGTAACAAAAATACCAGCAAAAATAGAGAAGGATGGCGCCATAGCTATTCCAGCTCGCCTTCTTGGTGGATTTATACAAACACTTAGTAGCACGAGTGATATTTTTCTTGAGGGAAAGGGGGAGGTACTTTTTGTGGATGGTGGATCACAGAGCGCAATAATAAAGGGCTTTAATGCACAAGAGTTCCCTATAATTCCAAAACAAAGGAATGGGCAAGAGAATATTATATTGCCGGCGCAAGAAATGCGCGGCGCCATAGAAAAAGTACTCCCCTTTGTGTCTCTTAATGAAACACGCCCAGAATTGACGGGGGTGGAAATGTCATTCGATGGGGGGTATATTTTTTTCGCCGCGACAGATAGCTTCCGCTTAGGAGAGTCGCGCTTAGGAGTGAGGAGTGATGGCAGAGATGGTTGGGGTGGCACAAAATCAATCATTATCCCAGCGGTCGCGTGTCATGAGCTTATACGCCTTATTGGACCAGAAGATAAGGGGGTTACCTTAACAGTGCAAGAAAAGCAATTGTTTTTTACGCTTCCTTCAACGACGTTGGTATCACGTCTTATTGATGGGCGGTATCCTGATTACAAACAGATCATCCCACGGTCAATAGCAACTACTGCGGTGGTGCGCACAGAGGATTTTTTGCGAGCCATTAAGGCGGCAGCCCTTTTCACTCAAAGCAGTGGGGGAGAGGTGAATATTGATATCTCAAAAGAGAAGGGACTTTTGGGCATAACAACACAATCACAGGAAGCAGGAGAGAGTAATGCTGCACTCCATGCTACCATTCAGGGGGAGGCGCAGCGCGTCGTTTTGAATCCGCGGTATATCATTGATGGGATTGCAGTGATGGGATGCCCTTTTATACATATCAGCATTACAGCCGGCACGGCCCCCGTTCTATTCCGCGGTGGTGATAATGAAGAGCACTCACACGAGGACGTTCTCTATATTGTGATGCCAATTAAGAGTAGATAGTATCCTATGAAAAATATCGCGACGCTTTTAGCGAAAAAAAAAGCAACGCGCTCACCAAAATGGTGTGTGGATGAAAAGACGGTTTTTTATGTCTTCAGGGATATTATTCGTGCAGAGTTTGGTGAGAGAGGTACGCGCAGATTTATCCCAACCTATTTTAAAGGGCATACGCTCATTGTGACGGCAAAGGATCATGTGTGGGGCAGTGAGCTGTGGACGCATCGCTCGCAAGTCGCGGAGAGCATAAACGCGCGCATCGGGCAGCGGGTGGTCATGATGCTGAAGGTTATCTATGAAGGAGTGGCGCGCTAGAAGGAGACGGAAACCGTTCTGCTATGGTGTGTCTCGTTCCCATTGCGATCAACGACTGTTACTTGTACATCCAGTGCGCCGCCATTTTTTGAAAGAGGAATCGTATACGTCACGTTGTACGGCGCGCCAGAACGTTCCGCGACGGTTCCGCCATCAACGCGGAATGTGACTTTGTCAACGCCATAGGGCGCATCAACGGACGCGCTTAGGGAAATGTCTTGTGTGGACGCCGTGTCGGGCGCGGAGAGCGTAACAGAGGGTTTGTATTTTTCAAAATCATCCTCTTTGCATTCCTCATCAGGCGGGGCATCCGTGCTGTAGTCCTTTTCTTTCTCATACCATTTTTGTACACCCTTTTCCCAATTTTTGAATTGGGGGTCATCGGATGGGTCTTTTGGGGTCTCTCCGCGCGGGGCATCCTTTTTGACATACCACAAGATCGTATGTGCGGCGACGTACGAGCGCTTCTTTAACTCGTTGTCCGGACAGTATTTATTTGCGATGCAGTATGCATCATTTTTCCCCGGGATTTCACACACTCGCAACTCCTCCCTCTCATCTATTTTGCCATCCAATATATCTTTTCCGACACCTTCCTTCTCATAGTGCGGAAAGGACTCGACGGCATATGTTGGTAAGACGGCATCCAAAAATGCGCGCCAAATCGGGGCAGCAACATTCACGCCATCGGCGCCGGGCATCATCGGGCGGTTGTCATTATTGCCAGCCCACACACCGACCGTGATAGAGGGTGTGTATCCCATCGTCCATCCGTCGCGGAACTCATTGGTTGTGCCGGTTTTTGCTGCAACGGGGCGGTCATCGAAACGGAGGGGGTTGTTTTTCCCGAAGACACTTTCCCGATAGGCGTTCGTGGACAAAATGTGGTCCAACGCCGCGACATATTTTTCCTCCACAACGCGCTCTCCCTCTGTCTGCACAAACTCTTCCAGTGTCGCTCCCTCTGCATCCTCGACGCGCAAGATCAGCGCTGGTGTATGGCGCACGCCACCAGTGGCAAGTGTTGCAAACCCGGCAGTGTGATCGAGAAGGCGTACCTCTCCACCGCCGAGAACGAGAGAAAGCCCATAGCGATCGGGGTGGTTGAGCCCGGTGATGCCCATGCGCTTTGCCATTGTGATCGCATCGCTCATGCCAGCGAGGTAGAGAGTTTTCACAGCAGGGATGTTCAGAGACATCGCAAGCGCCTCTTTCATCTTAAGCGGACCGCGAAATTTTCCATCATAATTTTGGGGCTTGTATTCTTTTCCATCATCCGTATCAAATTCCGTCTCGACATCGAAGAGAATGGTGTCTGGTGTATAACCCTTTGAGAATGCGGTTAGATACACGTAGGGCTTGAACGACGACCCAGGCTGGCGATCGCGGATCGCGACATTCACCTGCCCATCAATCGTTGTGTCAAAAAAATCCTTTGAGCCGACCATTGCAAGCACCTGCCCCATTTTTGGATCAATGGCGACAAGCGCTGCGTTCTCTGCGCGCCAACTTTTCAGATTTTTATCAGCACCCTCTTTCACAACGCGCTCGGCAACCTCCTGTTTTTGCCAGTCCAGTGTTGTGTAGACCTTCAGACCGCCCTTTTCAACCGCATCACGCCCGTATTTTTCCTCGAGATACTCCCGTACGGAGATGACGAAGTGTGGCGCATAAATATTCTCGCGGTTCGGCATGACCTTTCCCATAACATCAACTGATGTGGCTTGTGCTGACTGATCGAAAGAAATATAGCCAAACGCAGCCATTTTCTCCAACGCGAACTCCTGACGCGCCTTCAGCTCCTCGGGGCGTGATCCGTAGGGGGAGTAGTAGGTCGGCGCTTTCGGTAGTGATGCGAGGAGGGTCGCCTCATCAAGGGAAAGCTCGCGCGCATGTTTTCCGAAAAATGTCTGCGCCGCCGCCTCAACGCCGTAGGCATTCGACCCGTAGGGAATCTCATTCAAATACATCTCCAAAATCTCGTCTTTGGAAAATTTCTGTTCCAGCTCCAATGAGAGGATAACCTCTTTAATTTTGCGCGTGAATGTCCGCTCTGGGGAGAGAACGGAATTTTTGATGAATTGCTGCGTGATCGTGGATCCTCCTTGTTGCACGCCCCTGTCAAGAAGATTTTTAATCGCCGCACGCGCGATGGATGTGAATTTGATGCCGTGATGTTCGTAAAAGTCCTGGTCCTCCAGTGCAATCGTCGCGTACTTTACAACATCGGGAATTTCCGCTAACGGGATCACGGTGCGCTTTTCCTCGCCATGGATGTCATAGAGGAGTTTGTCGCCCGTCCGATCGTAAATTTTTGTCGATTCCACGACGACGCGGCTGGAAATCTTGCCGGGGCTCGGCAGATCTTTGGCAAAGTATGCAAAAACGCCGATAATAAAAAGAAGAGCCACTCCTCCGGCGATCAAAATCAGCAATCGCGCCGTTTTCCACGGAAAACAGCTTTTTTTAGGGATTTTTTGAAGATTTTTTAGTGTAAGGATCGAGCTCATCTACCTCATTCTAACGCACTCCACACCCGGTGTAAATACAGAAAAAAACCACTACCTCTTGGTAGAGCTCTTACAAACCAGGTGGTCGATCATCATTCCGGAAATATCCGCCCCCGTTAAGGCCTGACAGCGTGGGAAAAAACAAGGAAAGTTAACCTCCGCAACATATGGAGCGCCATCTTTATCTATAAGAATATCTACGCCGGCAAACTCTATTCCCATTGCCCGCGTTGCCGCAATGGCAACGTCCTCAATTTTTTTTGAGAACTTTTCCACGGAAACATTGGGAGTCGCCCCCTCATTCGATCGGAAGTCATCCGCCGGGGCCGAATATTTTATACTGTCAATCACCCTATTGCCAAGAACAATGAGGCGCGCAGACGATGTCGTTTGTATGAACTCTTTCATTACGAATGCCCCATTATTTTTCGACAGAAGATAGTCCGCAGTGGAGAAGAGAGAGGAAAGAGAGTCGACTTTGATCACACCGATGCCATGGCTTCCGCCGAGCGACTTTATGATCAAAGGGAGACCAAGATAAGTAGCGTACTTTCGCAGGAGATCCCTGTCTTTTGACAGGCGGTAAATCGTTTTTGGTCGTGAAATATCCTCTTTTTCATACATTAGAATGTGGGAAATCGAAGAGAGTGCGCGGATAGAAGATGTATAAAAAGTATTTAATGTCAGATGTAGTAATAAAAATTTTTCCAAGTCCGCGGCCGCTTTAGCAGTCGAAACGCGATAGAGGAGGGCGTCCCGGACAAAAGACGGGCGCGCCGCATAGTCGTAAGTCATGGGGTTTACCGTCACGAAATCAACGTCCCGCTCCTCACAAGACCTTCTTAGTAATTGTACGCTAGCGTCTTCCTTGATGTATATGCAATAAAGGGTCATGGCGCGTTATAAAGTGACGGAATAGGTTCTATTGCTGATCAAATAGTTAAACAACGGCTTGTCGGGGCAAGCGATGGTGCGCATACGGCGACTGCCCCGATGAATATAAACGACTTTTTTTGGAACGACCCTTAGATTTTTATTTAACTCTCTTTGCGTTCTAATCTTTTTGCCAGCACACCATATGTCTATCCACGCATCTTCACGCGATGGGAACATGTAGTCAATAAAGAGACCAGCAGTATCGATGGGCTTGCCAATGTATGGCTTGGTATGCATCACGATGTCCGGATTTTGATTTATTTCCGTTACTTTTCCGCCAGTTTTTTCCAGAGGAAGAGTGATATCGCTAGTTAAGACATCAACCCCGCCAATCTCGAGGCCAATATAGGAAACGATTTCCTCGCCAAGGCGAACTATGGATGGATGGACAACGGCCGTAACATTTTCGCTTATGCCGCCAGAGGATATGTTTCCGGTCATTCTTATACGCAGCACCTCCCCTCGTGGAAGAACACTTTTTAGAGAATACCCATTTTTTTTCAGAAAGTTGATAACGGGAGCATCCACCAAAATTTCTTTGATGATCTTCACGCTTTTTTTCCGCTGCGCATTTTCTTTCGCAATGAGATTCTCGATGGTATCCGTTCCATTCCCTATGACGAAGGGAGGTGTGCGCTTTAGGCCAGCAATATATTTTCCGCCAAGAAAGAGAATGCGGTAATCATCACCCATGATATGTTCTTCCATGATGACATATTCACCATGGAATTGTGCAGCAATCGCATATGCGCGTCTCGCGCCGTCGAGAGTCGTGATATTTGTAGAGATGCCCTTGCCCCACATTTCGGAAACCGGCTTTATGACGACAGGTTTTTTGATCGTTTTAAACTCTCGTTCAAGATCATCTGCATTGTATATTTTTTCCCCAACAGGAACAGGAACGCCCAATTGGCGCAAGAAATATTTAGTAAAGCTTTTATTGTTACAGATTCTGCTGGCAGCAGAGCTGTTGATGTCATCATAAAGAAAGCGCCGCTGTTTATATCCAAGTCCCACTTGAAATGTTGAGGATTTTTTCAGAATTCTGAAGTGGGGGATCTTTTTACGGACGATCGCCCTCCCGATTGCATTATTATATACATTTGTAATACTCTTGATATCCATTGGAGGAATGTTATTTACTAGCGTCAATTAAAAATCTTTCCAAATCTCTTTTGCCTATAATAACCGGAAACATCAATCCCGAGCGGTCAATAATAGAAACCTTAAGGGGAATTGTCGTTCCGTGGAGGAGGGCATTCAATTGTATCATCGGACGATATGTTGTGCCAGTCGCGGAGTGAATAATAGCAGTGTCTGCCAAATCAGGAATATTTTTAAAAAGAGCAGCTCGTTGGTCTTTGCTTAGGTTTTTGATATTCTCATAGCTGATGCGCAAGGATTGATAGTGATCTATGGTCCCCCCAAATCCCAATTGTCGGGCCAATGCGGTGTCGACGGATGAGAATCCTGCGCCAGTGTCAATCTTGGCATTAACATCAACCCTCGTATCATCTTTGCCGAGAAGAGATACCTTCTCAACAGTGCCGATGATTTTTTTTCCGGAAATTTCTTCCACCTCGGACTCAATCTCGCCGCCGAAGAGATTCATGCCGACCGTCACGCCACGTTCAATTGTTTTGATCACCAATCCCTGAACGCGCTCCAAGCGTCCCTTGAGACCGGCGAGGTTTGCGATCTGGATGGAAAGACCGGGGCGAGCGTTGAGTTCCAAAAAAACAGGGCCGCAAACCTCGCCGG